>Ga0247727_10001930_pt1 | contig 47988 bp, 38 predicted proteins | sample WisWelCaveWW1625_FD_202498 | JGI IMG/M metagenome (GOLD analysis project Ga0247727, IMG submission 202498) | Biofilm microbial communities from Wishing Well Cave, Virginia, United States - WW16-25 | ecosystem: Environmental > Aquatic > Deep subsurface > Groundwater > Cave microbial mat | place...
GCCCTGTTTGTATTCTCTTTATTTGGAATGATTCTGGCCCTGATCGCTTGTCAGAAAATATTTCCATCTACCCCAGCCGACAATGAACTTCTCGACGGACCCATCGCGGGTCTCACACCCTCCGAAACGAGTCAATTCCTTGCCGGAGACGTGGCGTTCAATGACAACATCTTCACCGTCGAAAACGGTCTGGGACCTTATTTCGTGGCAACGTCGTGTGGTTCGTGCCACGCCGGTGATGGAAAAGGTCATCCCTTCACGACCCTTACACGATTCGGGCAATGGGATTCGACAGGAAACCAATACCTGAGCTCCGGAGGACCACAATTACAACACCGCGCCATTCCGGGATTTCAGCCTGAATCCGTCCCGATCGGTGCGCCACACGCGAAATTCCTGCCCCCGGCAAATACCGGACTTGGCTTCCTCGAAGCCCTCACAGATGCGCAAATCCTTGCCAATGCGGACCCGTTCGACAGCGATGGGGATGGCATTTCCGGTGTACCGAACTACATTGTGCCCCCGGGTTATTTTGTTCCGCAAAGCTGGCATCTTCCGATTGCAGGGAAATACATCGGGCGTTTCGGAAAAAAAGCGGGAGCTATCAATTTGCTCATCCAAACCGTGAATGCTTACAACCAGGATATAGGAATCACATCGGAGTATTCCCCCTACGAACCCGCTGTCAACGGTCAGCCCTGGCCCTATGCCGACGACGTGGCCGATCCGGAGGTTTCTACCGCCACGGTGTTGAGTGTCGTTTTTTACCTGCAAACCCTCAAGGCACCTGTTCAGCGCGATATCTCCGATCCGGATGTTGTCAGTGGACAAGCGATCTTCACAAGCATCAACTGCGCGTCCTGCCACATACCGTCGTGGACGACCGGAACAACCATTATCAATGCCTTGTCGGATAAAACGTTTTATCCCTATACCGATCTCCTTCTCCACGATATGGGCAGCGGACTTGACGACGGCTACACAGAGGGAAAGGCACTTACTTCCGAATGGCGCACACCACCGCTCTGGGGACTTGGTCTCTCCAAAAATTCACAGGGTGGAAGTTATTACCTGATGCACGACGGTCGTGCGACGAGCATCGAAGAAGCAATATTGATTCACGGAGGAGAAGGAGCTGCGAGCGCTGCGATGTACGAGGCGCTGAGCGCTTTGGACAAGGAAAAACTCATTCGATTTCTGGAAAGTCTGTAGTATGGAGCGAAACGATTTTATCAAGGTTTGCGCAGGTTCCTGTCTTGGACTGGTCGGATTGTCTTTGTTGCTACAAGGTTGCGCGCCCGAATTTGTTCAGGCCATTTATGCCGAGAAGCGGATAACCATCAGCAAATCGGATTTTGTCGTCCAGAAAAAAAACAAGCAGGTCAATAAAAAATACGTCCTTGTGAAACCGGAGGACTCTAATTTTCCGATCATCATTTACCGCCGCGAAGAAAACGACTACTCGGCGCTTCTCTTGCAATGCAGTCACCTGGGAAGTGAGTTGAGCGTGAGTGGACAGATTCTCAGTTGCCCTGCACACGGCAGTGAATTCGACAACCGAGGTAACGTCATTCAAGGCCCAGCCGAAATGGCGTTGAAATCTTACACCGTGACATCGGACAACGAAAACGTCTACATCCATCTGGTATGACAAAACAAGCGCTGATTGTTTTGTTGCTTTTTTCGTCGCAGGTTCTGGCGCAGAAAGACTCGTCGTGGATTCTCCGTGCCACAATCGATTCAGCGGGAATGAATATGGATGCCGTATACAACCGGCCCTTTCTTCAGTTCGGAAAAGTTCCTGTTTCGCTAGGCGGTTATCTCGAATCGGACGTGCATTATTTTCAAACCGACGGTGTCACCGAAGGAGTATCGTTCCGTATTCCGCGGCTCACGGTCTTTATTGCATCCAACATCAGGAACCGCATCCGTTTTTTGACCGAGATCGAATTCGAAGAAGGAGGCAAGGAAATCGGGATCGAATTCGCTTCGATGGACATTGAATTTCATCCTTTGTTGAATCTTCGCGGTGGTATTTTGATGAATCCTATTGGTGCGTTCAATCAAAACCACGACGGGCCCAAATGGGAATTTATCGACCGGCCGATTTCAGCGACCACCATTATTCCAAGTACCTGGAGCAATGTCGGCTTTGGGTTTTGGGGTAAGTATGGCACCAAGTCGATTGTATGGGGTTATGAAGCGTATCTCACCAACGGTTTTGATGACAAAATTATTTCCAATGCGGAGAATCGGACGTGGCTTCCAGCAACCAAGGACAACGCCGAACGCTTTGAAGAAAGTTTCAACGGAGCACCACTTGTCACGCTGAAAACCGCACTGCGTTTCCGCAAATTTGGCGAGCTGGGTATTTCCTGGGCCGGCGGGGTGTTCAACAAATTTCAAGACGACGGATTGCTACTCGACAAAAAACGCCGGGTGGATATCTTCGCAACGGACTGGAGTTTTGTTCTTCCAAAACTCAACACAACCATCAAAGGCGAATGGATCTGGGCCTGGATTGACACACCCGGTTCGTATACTCAACAATACGGAGACCAGCAGGAAGGTGGATGGATAGATATTGTGCAGCCTGTGCTTCGCGGAAAATTTCTCGCCTGGAAAAACACCGTTTTGAATCTCGCTGTTCGCGCCGAGTTCACAGACTACAATAGGGGAGTATTCAAGGAGACAGGAGGAAACATTTCCGATCACATCTACGCACTTTCCCCCGGAATCAGCTTTCGGTTTTCTTCACAAACCGTAATCCGACTCAACTACACCCGAACCTGGCAACGCGATTTATTGGGGAATCCGCCGGCACTTACCGGTGGAATATTGTTTGGGTTTGCGACGTATTTTTGAATGAGATATTACTTATCGAGCAAGGATTTTTTGACGAATCGCCAAGGCAACAGTCCAACGACCACGTGGCCTCTGGAAGACGTGCTAAACACAAAATTGATAACTCAATTGGTTGAATCCGTTTTACTTCATCGACCCATTCAATCCCGAGTTGGGCGATGTTTTTTGTTCGAGACGACTCAATCGCACGGGGACTACTTATTCGAATGCAAAGCCACTGAATTTCCTTCGGTATCTTCAAAGAAAGCCATAAAACCAAATTCTCCGATGGGTGTTTTCGGCATCGCAACTTTGCCACCGGCTTTTGCGACCTTTGAAAGCGCCTTTTTCAAATCCGGATTGCCATTCAGGTAAATCTTTGCACCGGCTTTACTGGGCTTGTACATTTTACCCTGAACAAGTGCCCCGGAAGCCTTGCCGTTTCCTGGTTCCGATGGAAAGAAAGCCATCTTCATTCCCATCATCTCCATTTCGTCCATCTTGATACCGAAAACCGTTTGATAGAATTTTTTTGCGCGTTTGATATCCTTCACTGCGATTTCAAACCAGTTGAGTGAATTTTCTTTTGAAGTCATTTTGATTTAGGTTAGTTAATAAAATCGATAATCGTTGCAATTGCTTTGAGCTGCGTCCAACGGAGCAGATTAAATTACAACAAAATTTTTCATCCCACAACGTATGTCAAAATTACGTTTGAGGACTTTTCTTGATTGGTTCCGATCGTTTTATATCATTGTGGCCAGGTCAACTACTTTTCCTCGGTGTTCAAGCTTTCTTTCAACCATTTGACCGCGTCTTCGGTGCGATCGAATATGGCTATTGGGTAAGGTTCTCCGCTGAGTGTTTTAAACAAACCACCAACGACCGTTCCTAATGGTGATGCTGAAACCAACGCCATTGCCTTTATATATTTGGCCGTTTCCTTCGAAACGAAATCACGAACCTCTTTGTCTAGTGGCCTGGTGTTCGTAATGTTTCCCAACGTGCAGAACTTTTTTGTTCCGTTTTCGGACAGCTTTCGGTATAATTCAAATACTACACGGTAATTCTCGATTGTTCGTTCGGCGCTGATGCTCCGCGAATACAATATTCCATCTTCGCCAAACCAGCAACTTAGGAGTGGAGTTTCATAAACATCGCTATCACTTGGTTCAGTCATAGGCTGACGATATACTATGTGGCGATTTTATGATTCCTTGCCAACTCAGCAACACTTGCCGCTTCGGTCGTTCTGAAAGGACATCCGTCACTTTACTACAAATCCCTGCAACCACTCGATGGCCCTATTTCTGTCATTAAACAACTGAAGCGGGATTTTTTGCTTTTTGAAACTGATTTTCATCACGAAATTCCCCAGATAGGTTGTAAAAACTGAATCGACAAGAATTGCAGCAGCGGTTAACAATTCCGATCCCTCTTCGGAAGCGAAATAGTCGCGGGCGGGTTTTTCAAGAACTTTCAGCCTTCGAGCGTCAATCAATATTGGAACGGCTTTATGACCCGAAGCTCTTTTTCTGTCTTCAACCGAAATCCTCGCTGCTTCTAAATCAATTTCTGCGAGTTCCTTATAAGTTGCACACAGTACTCCATCCTCAAAGACGAAGTCCATATATTCACTTTTATATTCTAGCGACTCAGCCATTATGTCCGAAGGTAGCAATTTCCTCCGAACGGAAATTGCTAAGTTCAAGTGACTCTAGATTAAATTGATCGTACATATTTACAAATGCCACCTTTTCAACTTGATCTGCTCCTAGCTTCCGCTTCTCGACATCCGCTGAAAGTCCGAACAAAAGTCGTTCATATCCACGATTTCTGGCCGACACAACGACTCTATACATTATTTGCTTATAAATACTGCAGGCGGCATAGGCATAGTCAATCCCAATAACTGTCGGACAGTAGGTTTTGTTATTCTTGTAACTCGCGATGGCGCCGACAATATTCTGATTGAGATCCCTAAGAATAAAGAACTCCCAATTGTCGCATTCCTGAAAGGAGGCGAAGAGTTTCGCAGGATACTCGAAAATATTCAAAGCAAGATTATTCCTTGCCACATTTTGATAAAGTGAATAAATTTTGTCCAGTTCGTCAGATGTGACAGTATCCTTTATCTCATCGGAAAACTGATCGTAATATTTGATAACATCATAGCGGATATTTTTTCTGCTCCTGGGCGATAGTTGTTCCAAATAGTCCTGATCGATTTTCAGCTGCAGATTGTGAATTATATTCGTATTCGGCATTTTTATCCTGAAAAATCCGCTGTTTCTCAATATTTCAGCCACATCCTCATCCTTGGATTCAAAATCCCTGAAAATTAAATTATTGATGCCGTCTCTGTCTTGAATTTTGTAAATCTCCGCAATCAGCTTTGACAAAGCCGTTTTCCAGTTCTTATTGCTTCTTGCCAGATAAAGATGGTTACCCTCTGTGAACAAGGATCCCATAGTTAATGTATTTGAACACAAGTAGTAAGGATCAAGCTGCCTTTTTTCCTCCACTGCTTTCGAGATCTCAACACTTGCCAGCAAGTCATCTTTGAAGATTCCCGAAGTAAAAAATGTAGCAAGTACCAACTCCTCTTCTTCGAAAATAAGGAAGTAGTGAAAATCCCAATTGTGCTCAAGAAGCAGATTTCCAGAAAAAGACTTTTCCAGATTGTTCAGTGCACTCCAATCAAAATTACCCTCATCCTTAAAAATGCGATTCCATAAATTTTCATCTATTTCCGATATGGATTTGTAATATTTGGTCACCAATACTTCAGCCATATCATTTTTCTGAATGGGCATTTCCACTGGATTTTTTTCGATCACCTCCGTCAATCTAAACGCCTTCCTCACGTCATTTAGGGTCTTTCCGCCCTCCTCTAAAGCCTTGGGGTAATGATAAATCAACGCTTCAACAAAAGCCTTGATTTCACTCATATTAACGTGATTGGTCATTGTAAACCGCAACCCGGTATTTTTTACCGGTACCGCCGGAAACATACCAATGCTCACATAGAATCCTTCGTCGAGAATTCGTTTGTTGTAAATGTATCCCACATTGGGTTGGCCCGTACCGACAAAATAAATGGGAGTTCGCGGACTGGAGATAATCGGAAGATTGCTGTTCTCCAAAAGTGCATTGCAGTAATCGAGTTTAATTTTCAACTCCTGCTGAAGATGTACTATTTCTGAACTCATATGAATATCGGCAGATGCCATTGACGCGCCCATCACAGCAGGTGCTATCGGGTGCGAGTACGCCAGTGGACCACCGTGCAGTATCACCCGGTCGTACCAATGTCCGTCTGGAAAAACAACAATACCACCTATACTCCCAAACCCCTTGGCCATTGTCGTAACAAGAATTGTTTTTCCATTTTTTTTGAGCGATTCAAAAACGCAGCCGCTGCCATTTTTCCCGGTCCAACTCATACCGTGGGCATCATCCACATAAAAATGGAGCTGGTCATATTTTTTTGCCAGTGCGTTCAGCTCTTCAATCGGAGCAATGTCGCCGTACATCGAGTACACACCGTCAATCACATACCAAATTCGGCTGTGCTTGTCGCGGAGCGATTGAATTTGTCGCTCGAGCATTTCGAGATTGCTGTGACGTATAATTTCGATAGGAACGCCCTTTGGTGCCATCAGTTGCGCCGCAGTTTGCATACTGACGTGCGCCTGTTGGTCGAGAATAATAGCATCTTCAGGGTTCATTACAATGGGCATAATGGCAATATGCGCCAAAGAGGTGGAAGAAAAAGCAATCGTTTTGAGACCGTCAAAAATTTCGGAGAGTCTCTCTTCCAATTCAATGTTCGCACTTGAAGTAACATACGTCCGGGATACCGAAAACTGTGTTCCATATCGACTCGCGTAGGATCTCGCGCCCTCGATGAGTTTGGGATGTGTTTCCAGTCCCAGATAACCACAGGTACCAAAGTTGACAAGTTCCCGATTTCCAATATTCAAGTGCCTTCCGGTCCATACATCGGAGTGCGATTCAAGTTTCAGCACCTCTTTTTGTTTTGCCTGGGATAAGATATCGTTGATCGTATCCACAAAGTTGTTGTGTACAATTTTTGCCATTGTGTTTTGGTTTAGTTAATTAAACAAATTGCCAGACCTGATTCCGGACGATCCGAACAATAAGGTTTGACATAGCCATGAAACAATCGCAGCGATCAGGAAAATGGACGTGGTCAAAAACGTTCATCCCCATATCGGGAATTTCGAACTGAATTTGCCAACAGGCCATCTAAGGGACTGACAAATTTCGACTACTTAGGATAAGTTGTCAACGTGTAAAACACCTGAAAAAACGTGAATTTTGCCTTTTTTTGCTACAAATTGATGTTTTTGACCGACGGACCTGACATAACCAGAACCCATCTCAAAATTATCTTTGGCGCTTTTTCTGCGCCTTTTGCCCTTATCCTTCGTTGCCTTTCTTGCACAGATACCCTCTGGATATGCTCCCGATAGCCATCGGGATCGAAAGGCGTCTCGGCTAAAGCCAAAATTCTTGAAAAATCCCTCAAACATAATTTTGAGATGGGTTCTACTTAAATTGTAGACGACGTGAATACACAAAATTGACGTGTTCCATTTTCAATTAGCTTTGACTAAACAAGGTTTAAAACGTGATAAGGGACAGAATTAACGAAATAAGCGCGCTTCTGCTTGAGTATTCATCGGGTAATTACTATCGAAAGGGCAAAGTATCTCCCAGCGCAAACACGTTGGATATGATTATTGCCGGAATCAATATGCTGGGCGAAGAGCTGGCATTGTCCAATGTTTCGCGGGATTTTTTCACGAGTATTTTCAACACCGTTACCACATGGTGCTTGTCGTTGACCCAACTGGGAAGATTCTTGAATCCAACCAAGCTGTCTTCAGTTCTTTGGGGTTGGGCCGCGGGGAGGTCAATGGCGCAAACGTTGGAGCGATTCTGGACATCAAAGACCTTGTGCTTTTTCCCAAAATTCTGGACGCATTGGAGAAAGAGGAGCCAACAGTGTTTGAGTCTGAAATTATTCGAAAAAACAGTACCCCGATAGTTGGACTCTTCACGTGTTGCCGGATCAACTATTGTGGGAACGCTGGCTATCTGATCAGCATAAGGGATATCACTTCTCAAAAGATCAATGAACAGATGCTGCTAAAGGCCATTATTGAGGCACAACACAACGAGCAGAGAAGGGTAGCCGATCAATTACACGATTCCATTGGTCAGGAGTTGTCGATGGCTAAACTTATGATCACTAATCTGAATACGTTTCATTCACAAGACCCAAAGGGAAGAAAATTGGTTAAAGTTTGCGAGGAAATCCTTGACGGAAGCGTTTCTCATTTGCGCGAAATTTGTTTTAACCTAATGCCCGGAGTGTTAGAAAACAGTGGTTTGGGCAAGGCGATCACGGATTTAGTTAACAGACTCAATTCTCTGGATAAAATCAAGGTATTGTTGCAAATCGCACCTAATTTTCCGCGACTTCACCGAAATCTTGAGCTCGTTATGTTCCGAATCGTTCAGGAGTTCATCAACAATATGATCAAACATTCGATCGCAACGGAGCTTCGGGTTAAACTTATAGTTGACAGCAAAGACGGTGTTGTTCTTGATCTGTCTGAAAATGGTCAGGGATTTGACGTTGCATCGTTGGAAAAGTCAGGGAATCAACGGGGATATAGGAACATCAACTCCAATATCCTTGCCTATGGAGGCGAAATGACGTTAAAAAGTTCGAAAAAGGGCATAAACCTGAAGGCAACCTTTCCGCAAATGCCACCCGATGAAAAGACTTGACATTTTAATCGCCGACGATCATAAACTGGTTCGTCACGGCATTCGATATACGCTGAAACTGAACAATCCCAAAGACTATTTCGGTTGTATTCATCAGGCCTCCACCGGAAAGGAAACAATCATTATGGCACGCAGAAGGGCTTACGATCTGATTCTGCTCGACATTACTTTTCCTGACATCAGCGGCATTGAAGTGGCAGCTGAAATTTTGAGGAGAAAACCAGATACAAAAATAATTTCCCTCACGATGCACGATGGCGAATTCGAGATCCGTGCGATGATCAAAACAGGTGTAAAAGGCTACCTGTTAAAAAATACCACCCCCGAAGTGCTCAATCAGGCCATTAAGGCAGTGATGAAAGGAAAGAATTTCTATTCCAAGGAGGTTGCTCTTATACTGAATGCAGATATCGCGGCAGAACCTGAAAACGGATATCCGTTGGATTTTGTATTGACTCAGCGCATCACAAAACGCCAGAGACAAATTCTGACGATGATGGCAACTGGAATGACAAATGAAGAAATCAGTAAAACCATTGGGCTGCACAGACGTACAGTGGACGGACATCGCCAAAGATTACTGGAAAGATTCAATGTCAAAAAAACCACCGAGTTGATTTTCATCGCTTCAAAGCTTGGATATGTCTGACTTCCCTGGAGACAGGGGCCACTATTTGTACCCCTGATTGTGTGTGCCATGTTGCCTATGTTCATACGTGTCGATTCTGATTTAATTAGAACCCATCTCAAAATTACCTTCGCGCCTTTTGCTTCGTCTTTTGGCTTTACACTTCGTTGGAGTTCTTGCACAGATACCCTCTGGATATGAGCTGCGAACGCCGCCTTGAATAAAACCAAAATACTCGCAAAACGCATCAAAAATAATTTTGAGATGGGTTCTAGGGTTGTAAGTACGGTCAATTATTCAGCGGCCAGAAACGAAGGATGTTCCCAATTCTTGTTCAATTTAAATTTCAAGCCAACTTTAAAAGTTTCGAACGACCAGAGGGAATATTCAAAATGGGACCAGATTCGGTCGTTGATGCGAAGATTGATTCCCAGCGGCGTAAATCCGGTATAGAACTTGAAATTTGCCGGCAATTGTCTGCGTATGACTTCCGAAGGAATGTGATCCAGATCTAAGTCATTATACACTAGTCCGAGATTCCATTGAACGTATCCCTCGAACCACTTGCATTTATAAACGTTGAGTTTTGGCCGAACAAACAGGAAAGCGTGTTTAGAATTGATAAGTTCGTCTCCGGCGTAAATACTGTTTGTCATATAACCTGCAGAATATCCAATGCTGAAGGTCCTGTCAAAATAAAATTCCTGACCGATTGACAATGCCGGAATAGAGGCATCACTGTTGAAACGCAAGGCATTTGTATCCGAGTAAGCAGAAAGAAGTTTGTTCGTGCGATAAGTTACCAGTGAATAGGAGGTTGATACATCCAGAGCGTGGCCAAAATGTCTCTTGTTGTGAAGGCGGAAATGAGCCGCCGCGGAATCTGCTGCTCCACTGTTGTAGTATTCATCGTAAGCGGCATATCTGTCCGGTTTATCATCGGCATAACTATCAGACTGTGCATTTCCAGTCGTGATATTAAAGATTGAAAAGGCGGAGATCAAAATCAATTTCGAAGTTTTCATAATGTATAGTTTTAGTCGGTTTATGGGTCAAAACTATGGCCGTGAAGCCGCGTACTGAAGGCTTAATTTCCCATCGCGACAAATTGGTTTTCCAAAGAATCATTTATCCTCCGATTGTAAATTCATTCGTCGCGTTAGCGGTTTTCAGTCGGAAAAGTTGGTTATGCGTTAGATTACCCGGTTTGGATTGTTTCTGTACCGAAAGAATTTTGTTACCCGGGAAATCAATGGTATGAACCCCAAAGTAGAACTTTGGAAACAATAAATTGAAACTGCGCAGAGCACCGAGGTATTAACCTCAAATCCGCCAAAAGGCGGGATTGTTCGACTAAACTTTTCCCGAAAAGGGAAAAGCAAGTCTCACGAATAAATCAAGAGCCGAGACTGGATCAGCGCATATATGTATGCATTGGGCAAAAAGGGTCATCCAAAACGATGGGAAGAAAATGGTCGGCGAAAGGAGAGCGATTTGACCCATTTGGAAGTTTTGCCTTTGGTGACCAGCACAGTCAGCCTTACTTAGCAAAAAAAACACCCACCTGCTCCGCCTCAGGCGAATTCGGTGGATAAAACGAAAACCAATGAAAACACAAATCTTCCTCAGTTCAATTCTCCTCCTGGCAGGACAATTTAATGCAACCGCCTCAGTGGTCGTCGACGATCATAGAGTATATAATCCTGAATCCACTAAAGCCATCCACAGTTTTGACGGATTGATCAATACCACTTCTGCTCAACCTGAACAATATGCCGATCAGGTAGATGAACTTGAAACCCTGGTACTGAACTGGATCGAAACAAACGATCAAGCCGCTTATATTCGCGATTTTGATCGTGAGAATTTTTATTGGCAATTCATCAATGACGGAAAAGGAGAACGGATTGGTCATTTCGGTGTTATCCTCATTATCCCTGAAAATCAAATCCGCAAGTCGTTCTACGAAGAACTTGGAGGTGGGCTGATGCTATCCGGAAAACATCTAATCGATTACAATGTTCATTGGACTAACGATGGAGAAATGTTCTCATTTGTGATCAATAAACACGGGCGTCATATACAACATTTCAAGAACTGGCGGTTCGAATATCAGGTGATACCGGAATTTGATAGAGTTTACTATTCCGATTTGATTATAAATTTCAACGACCGGTCGGCCGGCGAAAAGCTGTATGTCCACCAGTATGTGGGTACCGATTTCAAAAAATCGATTCAAATTTCCAACGGTGATACGCTCTCACTTCCGAAGGGTCGCCTGTCGACTCTGGTTATTTCAGACAAAAAGGGAACGGTCCGGGGTATTGTGTGTTTCAATATGAAAAATATTGCCGATATGTGTCCAAGACCTTTTGAAACGACGTTGTACCTGAGCGAAGGCCAAATGAATGCCAACAAAGTTCTTTATGCCGAACCTTTCTGCGACGATATTTTCTCGTACTCGTTTCTCGAAAAAGATTCCTTCGAGGATATCTCTCAAATTTACCATTGGATAACCGCTACCTTTTTCGCCGACGGAATTACTGGCTAGGTCACAGGACTTTTGTGAGTTCTTTCTCCACCCATACTTTGGCCATCAACTCATCGGTAAATATCTTCATTGGAATAACACCACTTCGCCCGACATTTAACATATAGGTCGCGATTTGAAGTGCTGCCATATCCCCGGGATTGATGATGGCCATTGCCTTGATCCCGGAAAGATGTTCAGCGATGATTATTTCCTTTGCTCCAGGGTCAAGTACCACTTCGTCGTGGCCGAAAATCATAATTCCGCAAGCGTTCGAGCCGACTAGTTTTGTCAGAGACGTCAAATACTCGCGAATTGCTTCGACCGTAAAATGGGCTCCCTTTCGAATGCGGATTTGCAAAATGTTTGACGCAAATCGCATTTCAACGGTCGCTGTGTCGGCGGTAGACATTTGTTTTAGATCCATTTGTTAGAATTTCTCCCATTTGATAATGTCGCGTTAACGGTATTTTCGAAACCAGAACTCACGCATCATCTACCAATCAAATTGCAAGGGACAGATGGACAGGACTCGAAAACATATCACTCAGACAGGGCTAAAATAGCGTTCGTTTTAATCCCTTTTCTACGTATAAAAGCGTAGACGATCTACGCTTTTATACGTATGTTTCTTTCAATATCAGCACCTAATTTTGATCCGAAATCGCTTCTTAAGACGTAGATATCAATCGATTTTGAATTCAAGATCCCGATGAGTAAACCTGTTGTAAGGCGTCACACCAATTCTTCCTCGCCGGGAAATTCCGTGCTTTTAGGACAAGGGGTTGCTCAAGGGCCAGATGTATTGAACAGGTCGGGTGCCTTACGAAGCCATATAATTCAACCCGCGGGTTTCGGCATAGTCAACCCCATTTTTAGTATGAGATGACAAAGGTGGCACCAAGTTCCGATCCCAAGGTTAATGATGAGGAAATTTTCCTCTTGCTAGAGTCGATGTACGGTAAATACGGTTACGATTTCCGACAGTACGCAAAGGATCACGTCAAAAGAAGAATTCTCCAAAGGATGCGACTCGACAGACTCGACAGTGTAGGTGTATTGCGGCATCTTATTCTTCACAACCCTTCCTACGCTGGGATCCTCCTCAAAGATCTCAGCATCAACGTGACCGAAATGTTTCGAAATCCCTCTTTTTACAAAGCCCTTCGCGAAAAAGTGGTGCCACTGCTGAAAACCTGGTCGTACATTAAACTGTGGCATGCCGGATGCAGCACCGGCGAAGAGGTTTATTCTATGGCCATTTTGTTGAAGGAGGAGGAACTGTACGACCGGACTCAAATCTATGCCACCGACTTCAACCAACAAGCGTTACAACAGGCAAAGGAAGGAATTTACAGAACCGACCAGATGAAAAAATACGCGCGGAACTACCAGGCTTCCGACGCTAAAAGTAATTTTTCGGATTACTATCACGCGGATTTCGATTCGGTGATTATGGATTCATCACTAAAAAAGAACATTGTCTGGGCCCATCACAACCTTGTAACCGACAGCAATTTTGCCGAAACACAACTCGTTATTTGTCGGAACGTGATGATTTATTTCAACAGAGATTTACAGAACAAAGTCCACGGACTTTTTCACAGAAGCCTTGTCAACGGCGGAATACTTTGCCTCGGCGACAAGGAGTCACTTGATTTTATCGAATGCGGGAAATATTTTGAACACGTTGACAAACGACAAAAAATTTATCGCAAGAAATATCCCCTGATTAATTAACCAACACCAACCTAATGGAACCACCAAAGAATGCCGAAGTGCACGAAACCCTGACTGGTAAATTCTGGTTTGATGAATACGGAATACTTTACTCCGTCTCGAAGCAAGACCCTCCCAAACTCAGTCCCGCAGAAGCGAAGGAACAACTTGATATGTTTCTGAAGGTCTTTGGACAAGAAAAAAAATGTATGCTTATCGACGCCAAATATGCCAAACCGAACACGCCTCAGGAAAGAAAAGAGGCCGCCGAAATGCTTCCGAAATTGGTCAAAGCTATGGCCATCATTGTTCATAACGCATTGGGAAGATTGGCTATCAACTTGTTCATTGGACTTGAAAAACCCACCTACCCGATGAAAATATTCAAGCCCGGCGAGGAAGATAAGGCCGTCGAATGGTTGAAGAAGTATCTGTGATATGAACCCCACCGACCAGCAACGCATCGAGGACATCGTCCAGATTATTCTGGAGTATACGCTCAAGGATTTTTCAAAAAAAATCGCCATATCGCCTGAAGGCGACGATCTCGATGCCATTTCTGCCGGAATCAACGCGCTTGGAGAGGAGCTTGGTTTGAGAATCGATGAGTTGGAGGTAATTAATTCTGAAATTTCGAACTCGCGCGATTTTCTCGACACCGTTCTGGAAAATATCCCCAATATGATTTTTGTTAAGGATGCAAAGGACCTGCGGTTTGTGATGTTCAATACGGCCGGCGAAAAACTATTGGGATACTCCCGGAAGGATTTGATAGGCAAGAATGATTACGACTTTTTTCCCAAGGCCGAAGCCGATGCTTTTACATTGCGCGATAAGGAAGTGCTGAGACTTGGCGAAATTCTCGATGTCGCGGAAGAACCCATTCATACAAACCACCTCGGCGTCAGATGGCTCCATACCAAGAAAATTCCGATCTACGATGCGAATGGAAAACCTAAGTACCTGCTGGGAATTTCGGAAGACATTACCGAATTAAAGGCCAATCGGCTGAACATTGATCAGCAAATACTCACGTTGAATTCAGCGGGCCTGATGTCCAAAACCGATGCCGCAGGAAGAATCACTTACGTTAACGATAAATTCTGTGATGCTTTCAAGTATTCCCGGGAGGAGTTAATTGGGAAAAATCACCGCATTCTCAAATCCGGTGAACAGCCAGACAGCCTGTTCCAGGAAATGTGGAAAACCATCAGCGCTGGCAACATCTGGCGAGGCGACATTTGCAACAGGGAAAAAGATGGAGGTCTTTGCTGGCACTCAACAACTATCGTCCCTCATCGCGCACTCGACGGTACCATTTCAAAATATGTCAGCATCAGCTTCGAAATCACGGAGGTGGTAAACCAGAAGATAAAATTGATCAAACAGGCCGAGGAACTTCAATCACAACACGAAGAACTAAGACAAGCCAACGAAGAACTGGAAGAGCACAGCCAGAAATTGAAGGAACAACAGGAGGAACTTCAGGCCAACAACGAAGAGCTGGAGGAACAAACTCAGGTGATTGAACAAAAAAATCAGGATCTGGAGTCGGCACATACCAACATTGAGTTAAAGGCCAGACAACTTGAAGTAAGCAGTAAATACAAAAGCGAGTTCCTCGCTAATATGAGTCACGAACTTAGGACACCGCTAAACAGTCTGCTCATATTGAGCAGCGATCTTGCGCAAAACAAAACGGGCAATCTCACAGAGGAGCAAGTTGAAAGTGCGGAGGTCATCAGCAAAAGCGGCAAGGATTTGTTGAACCTGATCAACGAAATCCTTGACCTGAGCAAAATTGAAGCCGGGAAAATGGAGTTGAATCTGAGGGAAATGGAGATACGCACGTTTGCCCTTGACGTCGTTCGCGACTTCAGACGAATTGCCGAAGAGAAGGGATTAAAAATCGCCACTGCAATAGATGCGTTGCTACCAGAATCTATCACCACCGATCGACAGCGACTCGGACAAGTGGTTAAGAACCTTATGAGCAACGCGATCAAATTTACCGAGGCAGGAACCGTTACGTTGGCCTTTAATATGGAATCCGGAGGCAATCTCGCCCTTTCGGTTACCGACACCGGCATCGGTATCCCAACAGACAAACACGATTTGGTTTTTGAAGCCTTTCAGCAGGCGGATGGCGGAACTTCACGAAAATATGGCGGAACCGGATTAGGGCTTTCCATCTCGAGAGAATTAGCGAAAATGCTCGGCGGGCATATAACCATACAAAGCCAGGTAGGTAAAGGCTCTGTCTTCACGCTCATCATACCACTGAAAACCGGTGTTGCCGAACAAATTCCGAAACCGAGAAAAAAACAAACGGTACGCCACGACACTGTTTTGCCCGATGTACAGTTTGTAAATTTTCCTACCATTGAGGATCAGCGGGAGCATTTGACAGAGAACGACCGGGTTATCCTTATCATTGAGGATGACCGAAATTTTGCCCGTTTGTTGGGCAAACAAGCGCGGGAGAAAGGATTCAAATTCCTCAGTGCCGCCACCGGCGAAGATGGTCTTCTGATGGCTGCAAAGTACAATCCGGACGCCGTCATTCTTGACCTCGATCTCCCTGGTATCAGTGGAAACACGGTTCTCGTCGAACTTAAAAACGACCCCAACCTTCGTCACATACCGGTACACATTATGTCCGTCTACGAAAAATCGCTGGAGCCTATCCGATCAGGCGCAGTGGAATATCTGACCAAACCTGTATCGAAAGAACAACTGGATGATGCGTTCAGGCGCATCGAGGACCTTGTCAGTCGGAAAATGAAAAACCTTTTGTTGGTGGAAGATGACGATGTTCTGCGCAAAGCGATGGTCAAACTCATCGGCAACGGCGATGTAAAATGTTATGAAGCGCGGACTGCAAAGGAGGCGTTGACCCAAATTAAAAAGCAACCCATTGACTGTGTCGTGCTAGACATCGGTCTGCCCGATATCAGTGGATTTCAACTCATTCGGGAATTCGAAAAATTATTGCAGGGAAAGGTGCCCCCGATTGTTGTTTATACAGGAAAAGAATTGAGTAAACAAGAGAACGACGAGTTGCAGGAATACGCCGAGACGATCATTATCAAAGGTGCCAAAAGCGAAGAGCGACTGCTCGACGAAACCGCTTTATTCCTGCATCGAACGGTGCGCAACCTGCCTCAGAATGTTCAGGAGATCATCGGTGTGCTGTACGACAAAGAAACGATGTTTGCCGGCAAAAAGGTACTGCTGGTTGATGACGATATGCGAAACATTTTCGCTCTCGGCAAGGTTCTGAAGGAAAAGGGACTCGTGATTACAAAAGCCGAAAACGGTCAGGTCGCATTAGATGCTTTGCAAAAGGATCCGGGAATAGATCTGGTTCTGATGGATATTATGATGCCGGTGATGGATGGTTATGATTGTATGAAAGAAATTCGAAGGCACAAAAAATTCCAGACACTGCCCATTATTGCGCTCACCGCAAAAGCGATGAAAGAAGACCGGCAAAAGTGTATCGCGGCCGGGGCCAGCGACTACATCACCAAACCAGTTGATGTCGACAGGCTTCTTTCACTAATGAGTGTTTGGATTAACAAATGAATCGACGAAATGATTGAACCAGAGCCGACAAAAAAGTCCAATCCAATCGATTTGATGCTTCACCCGAAAATATTGATGGTGGACGACCGGCCTGAGAATCTGCTGGCGTTGGAGCGTCTGCTCAAGCATATGCCCATTCAATTATACAAAGCAAAAAGCGGAAACGAAGCGCTTAAGCTCACACTCCATCATGACTTCGCATTGGCCTTACTCGACATCCAAATGCCGGATATGGACGGTTACGAACTGGCCGAAATATTGAGATCCGAAGAGAAATCGATGAAAGTACCGGTCATCTTTATTTCTGCGATCTATACGGATCACATGAGTGTATTCAAAGGATACGAAATAGGTGCTTTCAGTTTTATCACCAAGCCCTTCGAACCAAAAGTTCTGCTCAGCAAAGTGGCGTTTTTTGTTGAAAAATATCAACAGGAACAATGGCTGAGGCAGTCTCACTTGTTGCTAGAGCACAGAGTAAAGGAACGAACCGCCGATCTGGAGCGCAGCAATCAGGAACTGGAACAGTTTGCCTATGTGGCCAGTCACGATCTCCAGGAACCCTTGCGTGCCATCACCAGCTACCTGCAGTTGCTGCAAAAACACAACGAAGGCAAACTCGATGAGAAAAGCGAAAAGTACATCAATGTCGCCGTTGAAGGAACAAAACGAATGAAGGCGCTGATAGAAGGGTTACTGACGTATTCGCGCGTTGGGTCGCAAGGCCGCGATTTTGAACTCGTCGACTTCAATGAAATCATGAAAAAGGTTCTCACCGATTTACGGATCAGCATTGCACAGAACCACGCCCACATCCATTTTGAAATGTTGCCAACGGTGAACGGAGATCCATTCCAGATTCACCTGCTCCTCCAGAATCTCATCAGCAACGCGGTCAAATTCCGGAAGAAGGACGTGGACCCTGAAATTAGCATCAGCGCTACCGCTGAAGATGGACGTTGGCACTTTGTGTTGACCGACAATGGAATTGGAATTGACACAGAATTTTACGATCGGGTTTTTGTCATTTTTCAAAGACTGCACACGCGACAGGAATATGAAGGAACAGGCATCGGCCTCGCAGTTTGTAAAAAAATCATTGAGCGACACGGCGGTCGAATTTGGTTGGAGTCCACACTTGATCAAGGAACCTCCGTTCATTTTATTATTTAATGATACGATTAAAACTGTAACAGGTATGCACAATAGATTTCAGGAATCACCGGTTCAAATTCTCTTAGTTGAAGACAGCCAGGAAGATATTGACCTGACCACCGAAGCAATGGAAGCCAATATGTCCAACTTTAAAATTCACGTCGTGACCGACGGCATCAGCGCGCTCAAATTTTTGCGCAAGGAAAGCGGCTTTGAAATGGTACCGACGCCCGATTTGATTTTACTTGACCTCAATCTGCCGCGTAAAGACGGCCGGGCCGTGCTGTCCGAAATCAAGATGGACCTGGAACTTCGAAGAATCCCAGTGATTGTACTCACCACTTCGAGCTCTCACGCCGATATCAGCGCCTGTTACGACTGTCACGCGAATTGTTACGTCACCAAGCCCGTCGATTACGATCACTTTGTCAAGGTAGCAAAAACGATTGAAGATTTTTGGTTCAATACAGTTAAACTTCCTTTGGCCGTTGCTTGATTCCACCAGAATATTAATCGTAGAAGACAGTCCCACGGATCAGGAGCTGGCAAAGGAATATCTTGAAGAATCTGGATTCTCCTCATCGCTTTTATTTGTCGCGAATCGCTTGAGTGAAGCCAAGGCCTTTCTTCAGGACAACGCGTGCGATATTGCCCTGCTCGATCTCAGTTTGCCGGACAGTTTTGGGTTGGAAGGGTTGAGTAAAGTGAGGCTCGGTAGTCCAGGCCTACCTGTCATCATCCTCACCGGAAATAACGACCGGCTCATCGCCTTGGACGCAATTAAGAATGGCGCCCAGGATTATCTCGTAAAAGGAAACTACACTGCTGATCAACTGGAACGGAGTATTCGCTACGCGCTGGAAAGAAAACGAAGTGAGCAGCGAATTCTGGAGAAAGAGGCGCAATACCGGGCGCTGGTAGAAAATATGAACGAGAGCATCCTTGTTACCGACAGCGATGGTATTATTCAGTTTGTTAATCCCCAGTGCGAACAACTTTCAGGGTATTCAAAAAACGAATTGATCGGAAAAGCCGGCCATTTCATTCTCAACAAGGACAACAACCAGGGTGATTTTATTCCTGCTGTTCAGAATCCCCTTAATCGAAATTCTTATGAATTACAAATGATCAAGAGGAATGGGGACCTTCGCTGGGTCAGTATCAGCAGTTCTCCCATTTTCAATCATTTCGAAATTTTTCTCGGGACCATATTTGTTGTGAGCGACATCAGCGACAAAAAGGAATCAGAAATACGTCGAATGATTACGGATCGGGCTTTTTCTTCCGCCGCAGAAGGAATTGTCATTACGGATGCGCTAAAAGAAAACAATCCTATCATCTACGTCAACAACGCCTTTCTCGAAACCACAGGATTTACAAATGATGAAATCATTGGGAAAGGCCATCATTTTTTGCTTGGAAAAGAATTTAATCTGGCTGCGGCAAGGTCCATCCAACTCGCCTACGAATCGGGTGTAGAATTTCAGGGAGAAATGATCAGCTATAAAAAGAACGGAACACCTTATTGGAGTGAGCTCACCATCACACCGGTGGTCGACGGCAATGGTACAATTTTGAATTTCATCAGTTTTCAACGCGATATTTCAAAAAAGAAAGAGGCGCTGATTCGGGAGAAAGTCGTTTACGCTATTGCGCGAAAAGCAAACGATAGTCAGCCCAGTATCTTCAGCCTGTCGCAAATGATGCAACATCAACTCAATCAAGTACTCGATGCGAGCAATATGTACCTGTCGCTGCTCGAAATCCAAAATGATGAAAAAATTCTAACCTTTCCTTATTTCCAGGATGAACGCGTCTCCAGGGCAATTTCATCATCAAAAAAAAACAAGGCTGTTGAGAATATCAAAGCGTCCAGCCAATCGCGTTTGTACATCTTGAGAAAATTCGGAAAAGGTCTGACTGAGCATGTCATCCGGACCAAACGACCCTTGTTGATATCTGGAGATGACCTTCGCCTAAAAAAGAAATTGAGCGGGCTGGGTGGCGATGTGCCGATGTGCTGGTTAGGTGTTCCGCTTATCTCTAAAGGAAAGGTAATCGGAGCCCTGGTGGTCAAATCGTATTGCTCTGAAACGGCATACAACGAGTCCGATATGGATTTTCTAATGTATGTAGCCGGTCAGTTGCAAGGACTCATTGAACGGATTAGAACCCATCTGGCATTAATGGAATCGCAAACAGCGCTGAAGAAAGAACACAAGAAAGGTTTAAAATTTCAATCTATGTTGTTGAGTACCCAACTCAACCCACATTTTATTTTTAATTCACTCAACTCCATACAGTACCACATTCTGAATCAAAATCAGGAACCGGCACTGGTGTTTCTTACCGATTTTGCGAAACTGATGCGCACGGTGATGCACAACTCTGCAAACGAATTGATCACACTGAATGACGAAATTGAATTTCTGAAGATGTACCTTGAATTGGAAAAAAACCGGCATCGTAACAAATTCCAATATGAAATCAGAGCCGAAGACGATTTTGACACCGAAGACATTCTCATTCCCCCGATGCTGTTACAGCCGTTTGTTGAAAACACGGTCATCCACGGCATTGGAAACCTCAGCGCCGACGGACGGATCGACATTTTGTTCCATCGGAAAAAGAAAAATATGACCTGCGTAATTACCGACAATGGTGTTGGACGAACCGAGGCCGAAAGACTGAAAGCTCTGAAAAGCAATGACCAAATATCGTTTAGCACGGCTGTTATTTCCAGACGGTTGAAAATACTGAACGCTATCGGAGGACATAGTTACTCAAGCAAAACGGAAGATCTGCTGGCCAAGGATGGACGCCCCTCCGGCACGAGGGTGATTGTTGAATTTCCGTTGATGCAGGAAACAAAAGAAAAGTTAAACTGAACCCTATGATAAATTGTATTGTAGTCGACGACGAAGACAATGTGAGGGATTCCCTCGTAAAAATGCTGGAGATGTTCTGTCCCACGGTAAAATTGCTGGGTACGGCAGCCAACATCACTGAGGCCAAAAGTCTCATCTTAAGAACAAATCCCGATTTGGTTTTTCTCGATGTGGAAATGCCAGGCGGAAGTGGATTTGATTTGTTGCAGTCCTACGAAAACGTGAATTTCAGGGTAGTATTTACCACTGCTCACGCTGCTTACGCCATCAAGGCAATTAAATACGCAGCGATGGACTACTTGCTCAAGCCAATCAGCATTAGCGAACTCAAAGATGCGGTGAACAAACTCGAAAATCTCCCGTTCAAAAAAGAGCTGTTGGATAATCAGGTGAACGTACTTAGCTCAAATATGCAAGATGAGCAATTTAAATTCACCAAAATTGCTCTTCCCACTCCTGAGGGCCTTGAATTTTTTGAGACTGGCAATATCATCCGATGCGAAGCAGATCGGGCCTACTGCTTGTTTTACCTGGACGGCAAGAAAAAAATTCACGTCTCCAAACCTATGTCCGAATATGAGGATATTCTTTCACAGGCCAACTTCCTCAAAGTTCATAAATCGAGCATTGTAAATCTCGATCACGTCAGGAAATACATTAAGGGAAAAGGAGGCTTCCTCGTGATGTCGGATGGAACCAACGTTGACGTGGCTATGCGGAGAAAAGACTCAGTAATGCAGGCGCTGAACATCTTCTAAAGCACCCCATTTTCAAACTTCGTTCCGTTGGGCAACCAAATGACGACGTTCGGAAAAAAGTCCTGTCTGTAAAAGCTACAGCGATGTAGTTTTGAACTGTTAAACGAAACAGTTATGAAAACTCAGTCCTCATTTGATAGTGAACTCTACAAAAACAGTCTGTTGAAAGGCAAAGTCCTTGTTGTTGACAGCCACGCCCTGAACTTGCTTGTAATCACAAGGCTACTTCAGGATACCGACTACAACACAGATACGGCCCGAACGGCCAAACACGCGATTGATCTGGTCGGCTCTAATCACTACGACTTGATACTGCTGGATATGTATATGCCCGTTTTGAACGGATATGAACTGGCTGCCATTTTCAAGGCAGGCAGCAACACATTTTCGTGCCCCATTATTTTTACGTCCGTCGATTGTAAGGATCGCGAAGTGATTAAAACGGGTCTGGAACTTGGTGCAGTTGACTTTGTATGCACACCGATCGACTATGAGATCCTGCGACTTAAAATTGAAAGCCACCTGAGGAATGTACAGAACTCCTATACGATGAGGAAATCTGTGGAAAAGTTGAAAGAACATTCAGAATGGCACCTCCAAAAATCCAAATCCCTTCAAGCCAGTGTCAGTTGTGCCGAAAGAATCCAAAACTCGATGCTGCCAGACAAAAAGCGTCTAGGCGCTGTTGATCAGGAAATATTTGTTGTCTATCAACCTAAAGACACCATTGGTGGTGATTTTTATTGGGTGGACAAACTCAATAACAGACTCATTGTGGTATGTGCAGATTGCACTGGTCACGGTGTCCCAGGCGCTTTGCTGTCTATGATCGGATATAATTTTTTGTCACAAATCATTGTAGAGCAACGTTGCTTTGATCCTGGAGAAATTCTGACTCTACTCAATCAGAAAATGAGGGCATTCTTCAAAGTTAACTCGAACCGTAGTATGTACGGAATGGATATGTCCATTGCGGTTTATCATCCAGACACACACTGGCTCGAATACGCCGCTGCAAATCACACGATGTACCTTCAGGAAAATGATTCAGTTATTAGATTGCAGAGCGACCGCCGGTCCATTGGCGATGTCACGGAGACGGATTATCTGTTCACAACGCACTTCGAAAAACTTGAAGGCACATCGTGGCTCTACCAGGCTACAGACGGCATTACCGATCAGTTTGGCGGACCACTCAACAAAAAATTCGGCCGCGACCGCGTTGAAGCCACTGTAAAGTCAATGGCAACTAAGGAGAACGCCGCCGTGCGCAAGGAACTAGTCGATCGGGCTTTGACAACTTGGAAGAATTCCAATGATCAAACGGATGACTATACTTTTATTGGTACTAAACTGGAAAAAGCTTCAATGTGATTGATTCCAGAAAGAAACCTATGAACGTTGTTCATTCGTACATTTACAGATTCATCAGGTTAACTCATCCGTAAAATGAAAAAGCTCAGGGTTCTTGTTACAGATGATCACAAACTCGTCAGAAACGGCATCAGGTTCACCCTGATGTCTGGTGACATCGCTGATCACATTGAACGGATTGATGACGCTTCAAATGGTAGAGAAGCTGTTCAGCGCGTAGCGGTTTTTGATTATGACATAATTTTTATGGATGTCCATATGCCCGAAATGAATGGAATCCAGGCGACCTCCGAAATACTTAAGAAAAATTGTGACAGCGGGGTCATCGCCATTTCAATGTACGACGAAATTTTCGAAATAAAATCAATGCTTAAGGCGGGGGCCAGAGGATATTTACTCAAAAATTCAGGCTCCGAAACGCTCTCAACAGCAATAAACACGGTAGTTTCAGGAGGTAAATATTATTGCAACGAAGTTGCGCAGCGCCTTATCGACGAGGAGACCGGAAGAAGTAATCGCGCGGGCGCTATTCGGAAAAAATTACTCACCGACCGCGAGGTGGAAATTTTGAAGATGATTGCCACTGGAATGAGCAGTGGTGAAATCAGCGACGCACTTGCTATCAGCAGAAGAACCGTGGATACGCACCGCACTAACATTCTCCTTAAGTTGGAGGTGAAGAATACCGCAGGAATGCTCAAGTATGCTGTGAAAATGGGTTATTGAAGAGATGAAAGTATCACCGATAACACCAATTCAATTAAAGCCACTTTTTGTTAGAACCCATCTCAAAATTAGGTTTGAGTGATTTTTCAAGAATTTTGACTTTTGCCAAGGCGCCTTTCGCAGCTCATATCCAGAGGGTATCTGTGCAAGAAGGGCAACGAAGGATAAAGTCAAAAGGCGTAGAAAAAGCGCCAAGGATAATTTTGAGATGGGTTCTAATGTTTCGTACCTGAGATATGAATTAGTTCGCTAATTTGCCACGTATTTTTAGTCCCGTATTGGAATCAAAAATGGAGCCGGCTCAGGTTCGAATTTTTGCACCCGTTTCACCCTGTCGCCAAGAAAAACGATCTCAAGTACCAACGGGCTTTCGTCCCAAGGACCACACGTTTCGTTACACATCAGGTCATAACACCAGGAAACATCCCCTTCGTGCAAGCCTTGATCTACAAATTCGGCTGGGAAAGTGTATTCGCGATCGGCCCTTCCCAGTAATCCGCTGACTTTTTCCGGCGTAAAGGTGCTAAAATCCAAACTGTTGATCAGAAGAAGACCGTTCAGGGAATCTTCCCGAATGTACTTGATTCTTATACCCAAACAGCCGCAAGTGTCCGATTGGAATTTCCTGGAAAAAAGTTCGGGATCAATATCTGTTACCTGTGATTGTGCGCCGTACTGTGCTAAGACACCCGATAAAGCAATGAAGAAGGCGGTTTTCATTTTTGCCGATTTTATAGGCCGCTACCCTGGTTAATTCTTAAATATAGCTGTTTGGCGCAAGGATAGAACTGGACTTGCAGCCTGTGTTCATTTCGATTAACTTTATACGTGCAATTCAAATAACAACAAATATGAAATTCAAAACAACCAGACTAATTGTCGCTTTCCTACTTATGCCGGGAACCACCTCTCTTGTTGGCTGCAGTGGAACAGAAGAATCGGAGACAACTGAAGAGTCAGAAGGTGAAGAGCACGATCACGATCACGACGATCACGAACATTGATTGACTACCTTTTTTTGCAACAGCCGTCGAGATTGGCATAAGCCGTAGGATCAGCTTTTACTTCATCCGCATCAAAGCCAAGATTGCTTATGACGGTGCGCATTGCGTCAACACTGAGCGATTTTTCATCGTATGAAACAGTAATGGTACCCGCTGTTGGATCAATGACAACTTTCGATACACCCTTTTCCTTTAGAAGAGCTCCTTCAATAGTCGGTGCACAAGACCCACACTGCAGGCAATGGCTGCAATAGATTTTTGTTTTGATGACCGCGGTTTGAGCGTCCTGAGCGTTCACAATTCCACCCATAAAAACAAACATACCCATCATTCCAAATTGTCTAAGAATTTTCATACTTCATTTTTGTGATTGAGAATAAAGATAAGCTGTTTTCGTTAATAAACCTGAATCGCGCAACAATCTAGGTTTAATGCGAATGCGCCTGTCCCTTGTTGTTGATCTTGGCCATCAGAAAAAATGCTCCGTTTGTCACGATCCGGGAATTTTGTGGAATATCGCGCAGTAAAGTAATTTCGCTGTAGCCAATGTCGGTTGTTCCTTTCCGGACAGGAATTTTTTCGAACGTCATTTCTTTACTCTCGTGACCTCCACCTTCGTGATCGCCGTGATCGTGTCCGTGTTCATCGTGATCGTGTTCCGCTTCTTCGGTTTCACCTGCGCCGTGATGTTCTTCTTCACTGTGTTCATCGGTGACAATAAAAATATAGTCCTGGCCTTCGTGGTTCACAATAGCGCTCGTCGGCACGGCATCGACCGTCGCGCTGTCGAGACTTACAAGTGCCGTTATGCTCATTCCATCTATGAGTCCGGCCTTTTCGCCCTTCACCATTGCGTGAACAGCCACGGCCTTCATATTCTCCTCGAATGTATTGCTGATGGCGTAGATGTCTGCGTCGTATTCATCAACCGGGTTGTTGGTGAGTGTAAAATGAATTGTCTGACCAATTCTCATTTTCGGCAAATCTTCCTCGTAAACGAAAAGATCCAAATGCAATTGGCTGTTGTCAACAATTTCCGCCACGGCTGAACTCGGTTCGGCATAACTTCCCAGGTTGACCATTACGTTGCTGATCGTTCCGTCAATGGGGCTTGTAATGCTGATTGTAGAGCGCATATTTTCACTCGTAAGCGTTTCGGCATTGATTCCCACCAATTCCAACTGCTTTTGAAAACTGGCCTTTTTTGCCTTCAAAGATTTGAACTCTGATTCTATAGCCTGGAGATTTTTAAGGGCTCCTGCGTTACCAGCCTGCAGTTGCTTTTGGCGGTCAAATTCCAATTGAGTCCATTCGAGCTTTGCCGAAGTAGAAAGATATTCCTCCTGAAGGATGATGTACGCTTTGTCCGAAATCGTGGCAATCACCTGGCCTCTTTTAACCGTATTCCCGGTTTGTACAAGAATCGATTTAATGATACCTCCTGAGAGTGACGTCACATTTGCCCTGTTCTGGTTTGGAACCTTGAGCAGTCCATTCGCCTTAAGTGATGCGGTGAGTTGCTTTTTTTCAATCATCCCAAATTCAATTTGAATGGATTTCATTTGCTCCGCAGTTAGCGTGGCCGTGTTTTCGTTTTCGTGGTCGTGGTGTTCACCACCTCCGTGGTCGCCGTGGTCACCGTGATCGTCGTGACCTCCACCGGCACCATTGCACGCAGTGAAGAAGACCACTAGTATGAGTGTTGACCATAGTATTCGCGCATTTTTCATTTTCAAAAATATTTATTGATTAATAATGTAATTGATGTTGATCACCGTTTGGTTGAGGTGGTTAACGGAATTCAGGTAATTCAACCGGATCTCGGAGGCCGTCTGCAAGGCCTGTAGATATTCAAAGTAACCGATATCCCCGCTTCGGTACTCAACCGTTGCAGTGTTGATTATTATCTCTGCGTTCGGTAATGCAACTTCGGAATAATAGTTGAATTCCGCTAGATTTTGTGCGTGCATTTGAAACGCATTTTCCAATTCCGTTTGCATTTTCAATTTTTCGCTGTCTGCCTCCTTTTGGATCGCCTGCTGTTGAAATTCAATCGACTTTAGTTTTGCTGAATTGCTGAAGAAAGTCAATGGAATTGTCATTCCCACATTGAAACCCTGAAAGCGCTTGTTGGCATCAAAAAACACCTCGGTGCCATTGATGTTTTGAATTCCAATGAGTGATTGATTAAAATAGCCCACTGAAAAATCGGGCATTGCCTCTGCCCGTTCAACCTTTTTGTTTTGCCCGACAATCAGCGCTTGCTGATACATTGCTTTCAGGGATGGGTTGTTGTCCAGGAGCGATGTATCGAAATCGGTTTTAAGGCTGAGTGGTTCAAAATTCCAATCGAGCTCAATCTCAAAATCCGTCGGGATATTCATCAATGCCTTCAACGCGGTATAGGCCATATCGATTTCCGTTTCGTTTTGCGTAATCGACAAGGACACTTGTCCCCGTTTACTCTCAGCAGTGGTTTTTTCCAACAAATTCGTTTCGCCGGTTGCATTTCGCAGGGTTGCCGCTTGAACAAAATTGCTGTAAAGGCTATCAAGGGAATGCAATTGACGGTTGACGTTTTGCAAATAAGTCAAATAATAAAACCACTGTTTCACTTCGGCCTTGAGTTGGTTTTGGGTCATTTCCATCGCCAGTTCACTGGCTGAAATCTCTTCCTTGAATAGGGCCGACCTCGCCGAAAAATACGTCGGAAAAGGTACAGTCTGATTCACAAATATTGCCTGATCCAGCCGGATACTGTTGTACTGCCCATATTGCAAATTGACCTGCGCCTCCGGCAAATCGAATACCGACTTTTTCATCGCAGCTGCCGACTCGATACCAAATTGCTTTGATTGTATTGCCGGATTATTTGCAAGTGCTGCGTTGACAACCGCATCCACTGTCAAACCACTACCCGACGTTTGTGAATATGTTTGGCCTCCAGTTCCAAAAATCAGGACCACTGCCAGTGCGGCCGGAACGGATATTTTTGGTTTTGCGGGCTGGCCTTTCGTAAAAAGAATATAAAGCAATGGCAAAACAAAAAGTGTCAGAAAGGTTGCCGTTATTAGTCCGCCAATCACCACCGTTGCCAGTGGTTTTTGAACTTCTGCCCCGGCGCCTGAAGACAGAGCCATTGGCAAAAATCCCAGCGATGCAACCGTTGCGGTCATCAAGACCGGACGCAAACGGATTTTTGTTCCTTCTTTCACGCGTTCCAAGATGTCTGTCATCCCTTCCTTTTTTAAGTCATTAAACGTTCCGATGAGTACAATTCCATTTAGCACGGCAACTCCGAACAATGCAATAAAACCAACTCCAGCAGAAATACTGAATGGCATATCACGCATCAACAATGCGAACACCCCTCCAATAGCCGCCATCGGAATCGCAGTAAAAATTAACGTAGCCTGACTCCAGGATTTGAACGTGAAATACAGCAGCATAAAAATGAGTACCAGTGCCACAGGAACTGCAATCATCAAGCGTTTCGATGCGGCCTGCAAATTTTCAAAAGTGCCACCGTAGGTATAGTAATATCCCTCTGGCAACTTCACTTCCTCATTCAGTTTCCCCTGAATTTCGGAGACAACACTTTGAACATCCCTATCTTTAACGTTAAAGCCAATCACAATGCGCCGTTTGCCATCTTCTCGGCTCACTTGTGCCGGACCTAATTCCATTTCAATATCGGCCAGTTGTGAGAGCGGAATTTGTTTGCCATTGGGAGTGGGCACAAACAAATGGCCAACGTCTTCAATGTTGTTCCGATGTGCACTGTCCAGGCGAACCACAAGATCAAATTTCCGTTCGTTTTCGAAGACAACACCCGCCTTACCGCCCGCGAAAGCAGTACTTACAATGTGATTGATGTCCTCAATGTTCAAACCGTGATTGGCGATTTGCCGGCGATTGTACTTAATCACAATCTGTGGCAAACCGGCTACTCGTTCGACGCTAGGTTCCGTGGCTCCTTCCACACTTTGGACTACGGCTGCTACTTTATTTGCATAGGCCAACAAAGTGTCCATATTCTCGCCAAATATTTTGACTGCAACATCTTGCCTGATGCCGGTCATCAATTCATTGAAGCGCATTTGTATCGGTTGATTTTTTTCGAAGAATACACCGGGTAGCACTTCCAGTTTTTCCATCATTTCATCCGCCAATTCTTCGTAGCTGATGTCCCGTTTCCACTCATCTGGATGTTTCAGGATAATCATCATATCGGACGCTTCCGGAGGCATCGGATCGGTCGGTACCTCGGCACTTCCTGTCTTGCCAACCACCATCTTTACCTCGTCGAATTCCTTCAATATGCGCATCGAATGCATTGATGTTTCCAAACTCTGGGATAGAGAAGTCCCTTGCGGAAGAATGCAATGAAAGGCAAAATCACCTTCCTGAAGTGTCGGAATAAATTCGCCGCCCATACTGGAAAAAATGACTGCTGTAGCTGTAAAAATTGTTAGGGTGGAACTGACGACAGTTATCTTAAACCGGATTGCCAGACGCAACATTGGAGCATATATCCGTTGAAAAAATTCCATCATTTTATCACTGAAAGTTTTTCGATGCGAAATATTTTTTGACAAGACCAGGGCGCACATCATTGGAATATATGTGAGCGACAATATCAATGCACCGAATATTGCGAAGCCTACGACCTGTGCCATCGGACCAAACATTTTACCCTCAATCCCAATGAGCGTTAGAATTGGAATGTAAACGATCAGGATAATAATTTCGCCAAATGCAGCGCTTTGACGGATTTTCGATGCGGACTTTTGTACCTCAAAATCCATTTCACTTTGGGTCAATCGGCTGACTGCTTTTCGCAATCCAAGATGGTGCATCGTCGCTTCCACTATGATAACTGCCCCGTCAACAATCAAACCGAAATCAATTGCGCCAAGACTCATCAGGTTTGCGGACACGCCGAACACATTCATCATACCCAACGCAAACAACATCGACAACGGAATGGCTGAAGCAACGATCAATCCGGCTCTGAAATTCCCCAGGAAAAGCACAAGGACGAAGATGACAATGAGTGCGCCGAGAATCAAATTCTCCTGAACGGTGTAAATTGCGCGATCGACCAGATCGGTCCTGTCAAGATAGGGTTCGATGACAATATCATCCGGCAATGATTTTTGGATGGTCTTCATTTTTTCCTTGACAAGGTTGACGACCTCGGCACTGTTCGCACCTTTCAACATCATTACAACGCCGCCGACGGCATCCACTTCGCCATTGTAAGTCAGTGCTCCGTATCGAACGGCACTGCCGAATTGTACTTTTGCGATGTCCTTAATCAGTATCGGTATGCCATTGGGATTTGATTTTACAACGATGTTGTCAATGTCATCAAACGAACTTACCAGGCCGACACCGCGAATGAAATAGGCATTTGGCTTTTTGTCAATATAGGCGCCGCCAGTATTTTCATTGTTCTTTTCAAGTGCATCGTAAATTTCAGGAATCGTAACGCCCATTGCCATCAGCTTATCTGGATTTACAGCAACTTCGTATTGTTTTAATTGACCTCCAAAACTATTTACCTCAGCAATTCCCGGTGTACCGTACAGTTGTCGCGCTACAATCCAATCCTGCATTGTTCGCAAATCCATCGCGTTGTATTTGTCTTCACTGCCTTTTATGGGATGAATGACATATTGATACACTTCGCCAAGTCCCGTGCTTACTGGCGCTAGTTCAGGTGTTCCAACGCCGGGTGGAATATTTGATTCCGCTTCCTTGAGCCGCTCATTGATAAGTTGTCGGGCAAAATAAACATCGACTTCCTCCTCGAAAACAACGGTAATTACCGAAAGGCCGAAGCGTGAAATGCTTCGAAGCTCCACAAGATCTGGCAGGTTTGCAATGCTTTGTTCTATCGGATATGTGACCAGTTGTTCAACTTCCTCACCGGCAAGTGTTGGACAAGAGGTGATGATCTGCACCTGGTTGTTGGTGATATCGGGAACCGCGTCAATTGGCAATTTTGTTGCGCTCCACACACCCCAAATGATGAGAACCAAAGTCATCAATCCGATGATGAACTTATTTTTTATACTGAACGAAATAATATTGTCAAGCATTGCTGATTCGATTATTGAATAAAATAGGAACCGTCCACGGTCAATGACCAGTGGAAGAAATTAAGCGCGTCCGAAAATGGACTTTAAGAATGAACTAGCTGAGTTTTGGCGGAAGCCAGATGGAACGATAAACGTCCGGTGGAAAACTCATCAAATCGATGTTGATTTTTCCTGATGACACAGGAATATCAAGTGCGAATTGAATTTGACCAATTTCGAAACTACAGGTTTGACCACTGCAAGCGCAAGAGCAAAAAGGGCTGCAAATTCCATCCGATCCCTCGTGTTCCGAATGATCGTCGGTATCTGCTGCACCCGTAGAAATTTCCTGATGTGCGCAATTGTCTGTGTCAGGACAGGGCATTCCACTTAATGCGGTCAAGTATGAAGCGAGTATTAATACCAAAATTTTCACAAATCAAAAGTAATCATATTTACGGTGCCGACAAAAATCGCGCCGTTCTGAGTGATACGGGAAACGGCCCTTCAAGTTGCTACAAGTTATATTAAAATATTGATTTTGTGCTGATTATGAAAATGCGTTGCGGATTTGTACGCGTGTAATTTGAACTGAGCGACCGGTATGAGGTCGCGGCGAACGAAAACTACTCCAAAGGGAATAACGTTACGCACTGGCCAATTCCATTAAATACTAGAACCCATCTCAAAATTATGTTTGAGGGATTTTTCAAGAATTTTGGCTTTAGCCGAGACGACTTTCGATGTGCATATCCAGAGGGTATCTGTGCAAGAAAGGCAACAAAGGATAAGGGCGAAAGGCGCAGAAAAAGCGCCTAAGATAATTTTGAGATGGGTTCTAAATAGAACTGTATTCGCTGAATTTCAAAAAGGACCTTTACGCGTGAATCTGGACCAGCTTTCAGCTCAAATTTTTACGATTTTTAGCTTTTAGGTGGCTACGAATTATGGCTGGCGTTATTGTGTCTTCATCTCAATCGTAGCTTCGTCCTTCATATGTTTAATCTCTCCCTCGCCATAGTGTAATACATCTTTGACAGCAGCCGGCCCATAGTAATGTAGATACCCTTCGCCATAATGTTTCATTCGTATTATTTTTTCGGCATACACATCAACATTTCCTTCGGCCATATTTTTAATATACAATTCGCCCGCTTTGAGTTTTGAGGAATCGAAATTTCCTTCGCTCATCGTGTTGATGTCAATTTTTTCGCAAGCTCCACGAAGGGTAACATTTCCTTCCGTTTGGCATAAAAGTTTAATCGCAGGAACCACCAGATTGAGTTCTGTGTTTCCTACACTTTGCACTGTTATTTTTATCGGTTCGGAAAGTGAAATCTTACCCGGACAAACAACATTACCCCCTTCGTTGCGAACGTACAAGGTGTTCATCTGACGCAAATAAATTTTTATTACACAAGAGGTAAAAACCAGTTTGCGCAAGTTGGACTCGACAGATACATAGAGTGTACGCCCTGCGTTGGTTGCGGCAAAATAACTCAGTAGGTTTTCATCTGTTTCAAACACCACCTTTTCTTCATCACTTTGGTGAAGTTCAATAATTCCTTTACACCCAATGTGCAGACGGATAAATGTGCTGACACTTGCCTCGCGCGACACGATATTGCCGTTTCCCTTTACTTCCATCATTTGTCGTAGTCTTTTAAAGTTTATCATAAATTCCTTATTCCGTTAATCGTGCAGGAGTTCACATTCAAATCCCTGGTTTTTCACTACCTCGATGACACGCGAAGTGAGCACGGGGGCCCAGGCACCTACGACACGCAGAACCTTGTCATTGTCCTCCAGATCAAGTGTTGCCACCACTCCGGGAAGCGCTTCACGTATGGAGGTAAGTACTTGTTTTCCTGAATCCTTTCGCTTTATGTTGGTTTTAAATATTTCAATCATTATATGAACTTATTGAATTTGAACACAACAAATGTAGACCTTGGAAATACTGGCCGTATTATATAAATGGTATAATTATTTATATTTACGGGATAAATGGGACTTCGTATTCGCATCCCCTCTGGCAGAATAATCCTGCTACAACCCTTTGCAACGCGCGAAATAAAAGGCGGTACCGTCCAACTTTGGTGCAACGTACAAACCAATGAGCACAACCTGCGGTTTGGCAAAACACCACCTAAAAAACGAGCAGATTATCGCATCGAATTTTCGATTCCTTCTTTTCGCGCCATTGCTGCAAACGGCACGCGCGAACTGAAAGAGTTTGCGAAAAAAATAAAACCCGATCGCTCACACAGCTTTTCCCGCAAGGCCTTGCCCCTGGACGCTGCGATGCTCCAGTGCATTTACACTCTTGCTCATTCCGAAGCGGAGGAAACCGTTAAACCGATGTACTTGTATGCTCGCATCATTGAACTGTTGGTGCTTCAGCAACAAAGTTATCTGCGCACCATTACACCGCGGCCACTTTACGTAAAGACGGAGTACGACAAAGAACGTATTGTTTTTGCCCGCGATTATTTGCTCACGCATTTGGATGCACCGCCCAGATTGCCACAACTGGCCGCCATAGCAGGTATCAATGAATTTAAATTAAAGCGCGGTTTCAGGGAACTGTTCAACCAAAGTGTATTTGGGTATCTGGCTGATGTCCGTTTACAAATGGCGCATACAGCGTTACAGCAAAACCGAAAAACGGTTACACAAATTGCGTTTGAATTGGGTTATGCTTCGCTGCAGCATTTTAGTACGGCGTTTAAAAAGAAGTTTGGGGTTTCACCCAGAGAATTTAAGTAGAGGCGAATAAAAAAAGCTATGATAAAAATCATAGCTCTTCATTTTGTACCGAAGGTGGGAATCGAACCCACACACTTTCGTACACGAGTTTGAGTCGTGCGCGTCTACCAATTCCGCCACTTCGGCATTATAAACGGAGTCCAAAAATAGGAAATTTCCCGATAACGCGATTTCAGCAACCCGTATGTTTCTGACCGACCAAAAAATTTATCGTGCTACCTTTGAACGTGCAAAATTTCATCCGCGAAACCAACTTGCCCATCTGCGATGTCCTTGAGGAATTGCAGCAGAGCCTCGCGACCCATCCCAGCGTTCTTCTCAGCGCACCGCCGGGAGCCGGAAAAAGTACGCTGGTACCACTTGCACTGCTGTCTGCTGACTGGTTAAAGGGTCAGAAAATCATTATGCTGGAACCGCGTCGTCTCGCAGCAAAGGCCGTCGCAATGCGAATGGCCGATTTGCTCAATGAAACAGTTGGCGAAACGGTCGGTTACAGAATCCGCTTTGAGTCGTGTATTTCTTCCAAAACCCGAATCGAAGTCGTGACGGAAGGCATTCTCACCCGGATGTTGCAATCGGATAATTCGCTCGAAGGAGTTGGCCTCATCATTTTCGATGAATTCCACGAGCGTAGCATATTCGCCGACGTGGCGCTGGCGCTCAGTCGCGAAGCGCAGCAAATTCTCCGCAACGACCTGCGCATTCTGGTGATGTCGGCGACCCTGAATCTCGACGAGTTAAAAAAATTGCTGAACGCACCCGTCATCGAAAGCCTCGGAAAACAATATCCCGTCGAGTTCATTTATACCGATCAACAAGATGTTTATCTCATCGCCGAAACCTGCGCATTTGCTGCAGTGAAAGCCTTGCGGGAACAGGAAGGTGATGTGTTGGTGTTTCTGCCCGGTGAAGGAGAGATCAGAAAATGCGAGGAAATTTTAAAGACCAAAAATACCGGCGCTGAAATTCATTGCTTATACGGAAATCTTCCACCTCAGCAACAAATTGCAGCGATTATGCCCTCACGGTCCGGTATGCGGAAAGTTGTTCTGGCGACGTCAATTGCGGAAACCAGCTTGACTATTGAAGGAATCAAATCCGTTGTCGATTCCGGTTTTGGGCGCATTCAGAAATTCGATCCGCGATCTGGTTTGTCCAAACTGGAGACGATGTTAATTTCAAAGGACCGCGCCGATCAGCGTGCCGGTCGCGCGGGCAGGCTTTCTCCCGGTGTATGTTACCGTTTATGGTCGCAACCCGCTCAGGCCCGTTTGCCCGAACATCGTCCGCCCGAAATAACCGAAGCGGACCTCGCACCGCTGGTGCTTGACCTCGCGGCCTGGGGAATTCAGGAGGTCACAGACCTGACCTGGCTCACCATTCCGCCGCCGCATCGCATCAAAATAGCCACCGAATTGCTTGCCGAATTGAACGCCATCGAAAACGGACGGATCACCGAACACGGAAGAAAAATGCACGCGCTCCCTTGTCATCCAAGGGTGGCACATATGATGCTCAAGGCAGCCGAAAAAAATGAAATCCATCTCGCAGCGGATATTGCCGCACTGCTCGACGAACGCGATCCATTGGGAAAAGAAGCCGGAACCGACATCAACTTGCGCATTGAAGCGCTTCGAAGACAACGAACACTGAAGGGCGATGGAAGATTCAAACGCATCATTCAGGCAGCGTCGCAATACCGCAAACTATTCAATGCCGCCGAAAACAACGAGCCGGTAGATCCCTACGAAACCGGTGTGCTGCTGGTTTACGCGTATCCCGAACGTATCGCTTTTGCACGACCTGGCAACAACGCGCAATTTCAACTGTCGGGCGGAAATCTGGCGATGGCATCTCATCAAGATGACCTCGCAGCCGAATCCTGGCTTGCCATTGCAAACCTCGATGCCCGCGACGGAATTGGAAAAATATTCCTGGCATCGCCGCTGAATCCAAAAGATCTGGAACCGCTGTTGAAAGAACGTGAAGTGATCAGCTGGAACACAAAAAAGGGCGGATTGATCGCTACTCGGGAAACCCGACTTGGAAGTATAGTACTGAAATCAACCCCGCTTTCCAAGACTGACGCGAACCAAATTCAGCAGGTCATCTGCGAGGCCATTGAAAAGGAAGGCGCAATTTTATTGGACTGGAATGAAGCAGTGACGCAACTTCAAAACCGTATCATCTCGGTGAGGAAGTGGAATCCCGGCCAGGAATGGCCCGATCTTTCGCAGGAACAACTCCTGCGGACCTGTGCGTTGTGGCTGCTTCCGTATCTCAACAACATTCGCAGCAACGAGGATTTGAAAAACCTCAATTTGCACGATATCCTCCTCCATTCCGTCGCCTACGAAAAACAGCAATTGCTCCATCGTCTGGCGCCAGCCACACTGAAAGTCCCGAGCGGATCGGAGATAACGCTGAAGTATTCTTCCGTCTGTGCAGCTCCGATTCTCGCCGTCCGAATCCAGGAAGTGTTCGGATTGGAGGATACACCGACCGTAAATGGCGGAACGATCAAGGTGCTTCTGCATTTGTTGTCCCCCGGATACAAGCCTTGCCAGGTGACCGACGATTTGAAAAATTTCTGGAAAAACACCTATTTCGAGGTGCGCAAAGAATTGCGGCAACGGTATTCAAAACACGCCTGGCCCGACGACCCGTCCAGTCACCCCGCCATTCGCGGAACGAAGAAGCAGAACCGGATGTAACGGCGTCGCCCTGTTATATTCCTGTTAATTTCCATTCCACTGCCGATTTTGAACGTAATTTTATCTTGAAATAAAATGTGTATGAAAAATTTGATCGCTTTGATTTTAGTCCTCACTGGATGGACTGCTTCCGCCCAGGTCGTTGAATGGAAAGTCCTGGTTGAGGGAGTCCAGATCAGATGGGATCTGCCCAATGACGCGCACAACGGAACGATGAATAAAATTTCAGCAACGATTTTTTTTGATGCAGAGAATCCCGACTCTTGTCGTTTCGAAGTAACGATTGATCCTGCTTCGATCGACACCAAAAACGAGAAGCGCGATGCACATTTGAAAAGTGCCGACTATTTCGACGTCAAAAAATATCCGTCCATTCTTTTCCGCTCGAACACCGTGACCAAAACAGACAACGGCTATAATGTCAACGGAAAACTTGAAGTCAAAGGCAAAACGACGGAGATCAACATCGCGTTCACTTTCGCGCTTACCCAAATCGGTGGCGTATTCAATGGTCGTCTGGAAGTAAACACAACCGAAATTGGCATCACTGGCGTTAAAAGCGCAGACGCAGGTGTGCCGAACTGCAACGTCTCGATTGCCGTTCCGGTGACTTTGTAGTTGTTGGGACTTGGGACACTGGACACTGGACTTCAGATTCTAGATTTCAGATGTTAGACTTTCGTTTTGGCAATTGCCCGACGTGGATTTTTTGGAATTTGGAATTTCAAGTGTTGGAATGTGCGCGGAATTGGAATTTAAAAATTGGCAGTTCAAATTTCAGGATCAGAAAGTGTGCACAATTGGCATTTGGAATTTCAAGCGTTGGGCTGTGCGTGGAATTGGAATTTAATTTTTTCGCAGATTGTCTTTTAATCCATCTCCATCCACCGTATTGGATTGGTTTCCTTTTCAGCCGCAATGGTGGTCTCATCGCCGTGACCGGTATACACCAGTGTGTCCCCCGGCAAAGCGAACATTTTATTTAGAATCGTTGCCTTGAGCGTTTGAAAATCTCCACCGGGCAAATCAACCCTGCCAAAACTGCCCTGAAACAAGATGTCTCCGTTGATGACAAATTTATCCGATGCGGAGAAAAATGCGAGATGTCCCGGGCAATGACCCGGTCCGTAGATGACTTCAAGGACGGAATTCCCAAACGTCAACTTGTCTCCTTCAGAGAGATTGTGTTTGGGATCGGGCGAAATCTGGTATCCACCAAATCCGTAAGCCGCTGCATAATTTTCGACATTGTGTAAGGTTTTTAGGCCTTCGTCGTTCATCCATAGATCAAGATTCCACTTTTTTGCGACAAAATAATTGCCGAGAATGTGGTCGATGTGACAATGCGTGTTGACGAGTTTAACAGGATTCAGGCTGCGTTCCGCAATAAATCCAGCGAGTTCATCTTTCTCGACCTTTTCGTAACATCCCGGATCGATGATGATGCAATCACCCGTTTCGTCCGACAGCACAAAGGTGTTCTCCTGAAATGGGTTGAATGTGAATTTGTGGACGGTAATCATCCAGCGAAAATAGACAATAGGGACTAAAAACTGTCAACTGCCAAAAAATCATCCCGATACCTGCCTGCCGGCAAGGCAGGGCTATCGGGAGTCAACAAAACCTGGAGCAACCTTTTTTTGGCAGTTGACAGTTCATTTCGCCTTCAGTTATGAGTCCAGAATATTGGTTTTCCTCAGCGGAATTCTCTACATTTACAGATTATGCTGTGGCGAACACACCATTCGATTGCTTTCTGCCTGCTGGTCATAGGTTTGTGGCCTGCGAACAGCTATAATCAGTTTTACCAGGGTTCGTATCAGGAATTCGGAAAAAGCCGTGTTCAATACAACGGTTTTGGTTGGCAATATCACAACTACAAACGCTTCCGGATTTACTATTCCGGGGTCAACAAAGATGTCGCGGTGTATACGGCCAGGGCAATGAACCATTACCTTACCCGTGCTGAATCTAAACTGGATTATGCGTTCCCTGAAAAACTGGAAGTGATTGTCTATCCCGCCCAGTCGAAATTCCGCCAATCAAATCTTGGACTGACCAACGAAGAACAGAGCAATGTAGGTGGAACCAACAGAATTGTTGGCTCGAAGATTTTTATTTACTACGAAGGTGACCATCAGAAATTCAACAACAACATCAAAAGCGCGATGTACGAAGTCCTGTTGAAGCATATGTTTTTCGGCGGCGACTGGAAAGACCAACTGAAATCGACAGTTAATTCCGGCATTCCTAAATGGCTCGAAAATGGCTTGATTTCCTTTTTTGTTAAGGGATGGGATCCAGAAACAGAGAGCCGTGTGAAAGATCTCATACTCACTCGAAAAATTGATCATTTCAACGATCTTACAGCCGAGGAAAAAAACTTCGCTGGCCACGCGGTGTGGAATTACGTTGCAGAAACCAACGGGCTAACCATTATTCCCAACATCATTTACATCACGCGTGTGACCAAAAATGTAGAGCGCGGCTTTCACTCCTTGCTCGGTATGGACTTCACCAAACTCACCAATTCCTATATTTCCTTCTATCGTTCCCGCTACACGGAAGAATACAAACGGCAGAATGAGCCCACGGGCGAGATTGTCGATTTCAAACAGCGGAGAGAGGCCGTTTACTATTCGGCGAGACTCAGCCCGAACGGTGAACGCGTTGCATTTGTTGAGAATCAATTGGGCAAATACCGCGTTAAAATTCTGGAGAAGGCTTCCGGAAAAACAACCACCATCTACAAGGCCGAACCAAAGATGGAACGCATACAAGACTACTCCTATCCGACGTTGGCCTGGCATCCGACGGGTGAGGCGCTTTGCTTTTTTGCTGAAAGGAAAGGAAAATGCGTTCAGTATATTTATACGTTTAGCGACAAAGATCTGACCGAAAAAGACGCGGCCGATCTCGACAAAGTGCTGGACTTTTCATATTCTTCCGACGGCAAAAAAATGGTACTCTCAGGTGTCGTTCACGGCCAAACTGACATCTACCTGATGGATGTTGCCAACAGCTCCCGTGTTAAGGTTACAGACGACCTTTGGGATGACCGATATCCATCCTTTGTGGACGGTGCCTCCCGAATTGTCTTTTCATCAAACCGCGATCAGGATACGATTTTCCAATCGCCACCAATTGATTTTTTCGACAAAAAATTCGATGTCTATGTGTACGATCTGGTTCATCTAAAACACAACCGCCAGCCTTTGGAGCGGGTAACACGAACTCCGAGGTACAATGAAATTTATCCCTACCAGACGGCCAAAGATCAATACGTATTTCTCTGCGACAAAAATGGTCTGAACAATCGTTTCATTTCCGAACGGGACAGCTCAATTAGTTTCATCGATACCAGCATTCATTACAGTTATAAAACAGTCGTGTATCCGCAGACGAATTGCGTTACTACGATCCGAGACCAGCACATCAACGGACAGGGAGAATTGATTTATACTGTCTTTCAAAACGGCCGATATAAATTTTTCACGGAAAAACTAAACCGGGAAAAACTCAATGTTCTCTGGAACACGACCTATCTGGACCGCGAACTGGAGCGCGAGGCTAAACTTGAAAAACAATCGACCAAATCCGAAAATGTCAGCGATACCATTTTGGTGGGTGATATGAAATACCAGAAAGTCATTGTGAACATCGGTGAAAAAGCGGAAATTTCCGAAGGCACTCAACCGGCTCAGAATTCCGATAGCACTGCACTGACAGACAATTTCCGCGTACCAAAATTCTTGCTCTATAAAGTCAATTTCGCAAAGGACTTTGTCCTGTCTCAGTTCGACAATAATTTTCTGTTTCCAAGTTACCAGCCCTATTCAGGACCAGGTTCGGTCTATTTTAATCCAGGAATGAATATGCTGTTGAAAATCGGCGGAAGCGATCTGTTCGATGATTTTAAACTGCTCGGTGGCGTTCGAATTCCAACCTCGTTAAACAGTGGCGGCGAATTTTTGCTAATGGGCGAACACCTGAAAGGACGCTTCGATCACAGGTTGGTGCTGTACCGACAAAAAACCGTAAACGCTGATTATTTTTACAAATGGATCACCCACGATTTCAGGTATCGGCTTAGTTATCCCTTCTCCGAGATTCTTGCTCTCCGCGTCAACGCCAATATCCGAAAAGACAAACAGATCTACATTCCTTTCAGCGATTATACTCTTGGACTCGACCCGCTGAGTCGCTACAACTCCGGGCTCAATCTAGAACTGGTTTTCGACAACACCATACCGATGGAACTGAACATCCGGCGAGGAACACGGTTTAAGTTTTTTGCCGAGTGGCTTCAGGAACTTACAGGCGATTATGATCCGACGTTCAATTTCGGCGTCGACTTCCGGAAATACGTCCGCATCAAGCGGAACTTTATTTGGGTGAATCGTTTTGCCGCGGCCACCTCGCAGGGCCAACGAAAATTGCTTTACTACCTCGGTGCAGTGGACAATTGGATACTCCGTTCCAATCCTGACTTTAATCAGGAAATCACCGTGGATCCTTCGCAGAATTTCGGTTTCCAGACCATCGCAACGCCGATGCGCGGTTTTACACAAAACATCCGGAACGGAAACAGCTTTGCCTTGTTCACCTCGGAATTGAGGCTGCCGATCTTCACCTTCTTCTCCTCCTACCCTGTCAAAAGTGACCTCGTGAAGCACTTCCAGATTATCGCCTTTACAGATATCGGTGTCGCCTGGACTGGTCCGCATCCTTGGCACGAAGACAATTTTTTTAACACACAAGTGATCACAGACAAACCGGTTACCATCAACGTCCAAAATCTGCGTGAACCAGTCGTTGGTGGCTTCGGTCTTGGATTCCGTTCAAAAATCTGGGGTTATTTTGTCCGGCTTGATTTTGCCTGGGGAATCGAAGACACACAACTTCAAAAACCGAGGACTTATCTGTCACTCACAACGGATTTATGACCCTTCAGACCATTGTTGTGCTCGTTTTGATTGGCCTTTTTGCCGGAATTGCCAGCGGTTTTGTTGGAGTTGGCGGCGGAATTGTGATCGTTCCGGCATTGGTATATATGCTCGGTCTGTCGCAGCATAACGCACAGGGAACAAGTTTGCTGATTATGCTTCCACCGGTCGGCATTCTTGCCGTGATGAATTATTATAAGGCCGGCGAACTCAATATTAGTTATGGAATTGTCATTGCCTGTACGATGGTTCTTGGCGGATGGATTGGATCCAAGCTCGCTCTGAAAATTTCGCCGGCTACCGTTAAACTGGTCTTTGGCGTAATTATGCTGTATGTCGCTATCCGAATGGTTTACGTCGGCTACCGGGACACGTTTGTGAAAAATGAAATCAACACTACAACCGAGAGTCAGGAAAATTTATGACGAAGTAGTGGCCATCCGGCGCCACCTTCACCGTTTTCCCGAACTCTCGTTCAAAGAATTCGAAACGTCCAAATTCGTTCAGGCAAAACTGAGCGAATGGGGAATCGATTTTGAAAATAATTGGGCGGGAACCGGTGTAGTTGCACTAATTGAAAATGATCCGGGCAAAAAATGGATTGCCCTGCGAGCCGATCTCGATGCCCTGCCAATTACCGAAGCCAATGAGATTTCGTACTGCTCAGAGAACACCGGTGTAATGCACGCGTGCGGCCACGATGTTCACACGTCTATTTTGTTAGCAACGGCGAAAATTCTCTCCGATTTTAAAAATGAATTACCGGTTAATTTGAAGCTGATTTTTCAGCCCGGAGAGGAAAAACTGCCCGGAGGCGCGAGTCTATTGATCGAACAGGGCGTACTGAAAAATCCTGACGTAACGGGAATTTATGGGCTGCACGTTTTTCCGGAAATGGAATGTGGAAAGGTTGGACTGAAGTCCGGAACTTATATGGCATCGAGCGATGAAATCTACGTTAACTTTCAAGGCAAAGGCGGGCACGCAGCTATGCCGTCGCAGTACGTTAACCCATTGATGATCGCATCGCGTTTTCTCCTCGACGTTCAAGAGACCATCGCGAAGCAAAAACCTTTGGATGTGCCAACCGTACTCGCTTTCGGAAAAATAGAAGGCCTCGGAGCAACAAATGTGATTCCGGATTGTGTCCGGTTGGAAGGAACATTCCGTACGCTGGATGAAAAATGGAGAGGCCAGGCCCACGATATCGTTCGCTCCGTCGCAGCAGCCGCGTCGAAGGAATTTGGTGGTTCGGCTGATGTCAACATCATTTCTGGATACCCGGTTCTGGTGAACGATCTGAATCAGACCGAGGCAGCCAGAGCGAAACTCACGCAATGGTTTGGCAGTGAAAACGTCTGTGATTTACCTGTTCGGATGACCGCAGAAGACTTTGCCCGTTACTCGCATCACGTCCCAGCGACATTCATCCGGATCGGTGTCCGGAATGAAGAAAAAGGCATCGTTCATCCCGTTCACAATGCAAAATTCGACATCGATGAAAGAGCGCTTATTACTGGAATTGAAACGTATTTATCCTTGATTTTTAATTAATCGCTCAACAGAAGTCCGAAAAAACTACGCTGTCAATGAACCCTAATTTTCCACTATGCGCTTGAGAATTCTTTTCGCTGTGTTCGCACTCAACGTTTGTTTTGCGATCGGCTTTTTCTATGAGGAAATACTCTTTTTTATGGTCTCATCACTCGGCACAGGCTGGGTTTTCACAACCATTTTCCTGCGGCTGATGGCAATGATCAGTTGTTGGTTTGGGTTCCGGTATCTTTTTTCAATCTGGACGAAAACGCGAAAAATAAAAGGATGGATTGTATTTGCTGGATCGATGTGCATCGGATTCGGAATTTCAATGATCTCGCCGATTTATCAAGGCGATTATGGTTACGTCGTTTACGGGGAGAAATCTCTAAACATTGCGGCGCTCACCGTTGCCTCACAAAACAAGTTTGAAACCGGGAAGGGACCTCAGGTAATTACATTTATGGAACTTGGGTGTGCGCACTGCAAAAGGCTTTGTTACAAACTCGGCGTCAATGTAGCGGCCGGACAGAAAATTCCAGTCACAGCTTTTTTTGTGGCTTCTGAAGCGGAAATTTCCACCTTCCTCAAAAAGTATAATGGCGAAGCATTTACTGCGTACCCGCTTGATAAAGCTGTCTTTCTGGACAACGCCGGTTTTTCATTCCCTTCAACATTCCTTATCGACAGCGACGGCAAAACACTCAACCACTGGCAGGGCGACTTGGTGAACTATACAGCGCTGGACTATTTGCTTGATTTGGAATGAGGCTCGTTTTGTAAATTTGAGTAAAAATCCACGATTTGAAGTCTTTCGAAATTCCAGAATATTATCGATCTCCCATCATTTCGCGGGTAAAACAAATCCGCAGTGATCTGGACAAACGCAAAAAAGATTTTTCACCTTCAGTTCTCGATTTTGGTAAAGTCCGGTTCATTCTAGCACGGCACTTCGGCTTTTGTTACGGTGTCGAAAATGCGATTGAAATTTCGTACAGAGCGATCTATGAGAATCCAGGAAAACGTATTCACCTGCTCAGCCAGATGATACACAATCCGGGAGTAAACAACGACTTGACGGAGCACGGAATTCGATTCATTCAAGACACCGAAGGCCAACAACTTATTCCCTGGTCGGAGCTTAAATCTGACGACATCGTGATCATTCCCGCGTTTGGTACAACGCTCGAAATCGAAGAAAAACTCAAAGCTTCAGGAATCGAGATCCGAACCTACGATACGACGTGTCCGTTCGTTACCCGCGTTTGGAAAAAATCGGAAAAATTGGGAGACGATCAGTTCACAGTCATCATTCACGGCAAAGACCGGCACGAGGAAACCCGGGCCACTTTCTCAAGGTCCAAAGTCTATGCAAAATCCGTCGTCATCCGGGATATGGAAGAGGCCATTTGGCTTGGCGAAGTCATCCTTGGAAAAAATTCACAAAAGTCCTTTGAACAGAAATTTATTGGACGATTTTCACCCGACTTTGATGTGCGTGTGGATCTTGATAAAATCGGCGTCGTGAACCAGACCACTATGCTCGCATCCGAAACGCAGGCGATCACGGATTACCTCAACGAAATTCTCAAGAAGAAATTTGGTGTGGAGAATATCGACAAACACTTCGCGAATACGCGGGACACCTTGTGTTATGCCACCAACGACAACCAGTCGTCCACTCTTGAACTGCTGAATCACCAGGCCGATCTTGCGATTGTTGTCGGCGGATACAACAGTTCCAACACGTCGCATCTGGTCGAGTTGTGCGAATCAAAATACACGACTTTTTTCATTCGCGACGAAAATGAATTGATTTCCGATCAACGGATCCGACACTACGACCTGAGCAAAGGCGCGGTGACGGAAGCACGAGATTACCTGCCCGTAAAAGACCAGGTCGACATTGTCATTACCAGTGGTGCCTCCTGTCCCGACGCGACAGTAGACAGAGTGATCCGAAAAATTTCTTCTTTTCTCCGCGCCGAAAACGACATCGAGTCGGCTTTGACTTTCTTTGAAAAACGCTATGCCGTCTAAATTTGAACTGAATTCAGAATACAAGCCGACTGGGGACCAGCCGGAAGCTATACGGCAGCTTGTCGAAGGATTGAACTCTGGTGTGCCCTACCAGACCCTGCTGGGTGTAACCGGCAGTGGTAAGACCTTCACAATGGCCAACGTCATCACCGAAGTGAACCGTCCAATGCTGGTGCTTTCCCACAACAAAACATTAGCGGCTCAACTCTATGGGGAATTCAAACAGTTTTTTCCAAACAACGCGGTGGAGTATTTTGTATCGTACTACGACTATTACCAGCCGGAAGCGTACTTGCCGGTCACCGACACATACATCGAAAAGGACCTCGCGATCAACGACGAAATCGAAAAACTACGTCTCTCCGCCACATCTTCTCTCTTGTCGGGCCGAAAGGACGTACTCATTGTTTCCTCCGTTTCCTGCATTTATGGAATTGGTAACCCGGATGAATTCCGTAACGGAATCATACACCTCGAAAAGGGACAGGTCGTCGCACGAAATAAATTCCTGAAAAAGCTCGTTGAGAACCTGTATTCACGGAATGACATTGGACCGGAAAGAGGCAATTTCCGGGTGAAAGGAGATACCGTCGACGTTTTTCTCGCTTATGCGGATACTGCCGTTCGCGTACTTTTCTGGGGAGATGAAATTGAAGAAATCTACAGCTTCGATCGCCTCAACAACCGAAAAATTGAGTCGTTTCTGACATTCGATATTTTTCCGGCTAACATTTTCGTAACCTCACAGGACACGATCAACAAGGCCATCGGAAACATCGAGCTGGACCTTGGCAAACACGTCGGATTTCTTCGATCACAGAACAAACAGCTCGAAGCGAAACGAATCGAGGACCGTGTAACCTACGATCTGGAAATGATCCGAGAACTGGGCTATTGTTCCGGTATTGAAAACTACTCCCGTTATTTCGATGGTCGTGAACCTGGTACCCGACCCTTCTGCCTGATCGACTATTTTCCCGATGATTTTGTCTTGATGGTCGATGAAAGCCACGTGACCATTCCTCAGGTTCGCGGAATGTATGCCGGAGACCGGTCTAGAAAACTAAATCTGGTTGAATTTGGATTCAGACTTCCGGCGGCAATGGACAATCGCCCACTAAAATTCGATGAATTTGAAGCCATCACCGGACAGACTATTTTTGTCAGTGCCACTCCGGCCGAATACGAACTGGAACTTTCGGAAGGTGTTGTCGTGGAGCAACTCATTCGCCCAACCGGCCTACTGGATCCTGAAATTGAGGTGCGCCCGTCGCTGAATCAAATAGACAATCTCATCGAGGAAATCCAGATTCGAATTGAGCGCGACGAGCGGACTTTGGTAACAACACTCACCAAGAGGATGGCGGAGGAACTTCAGAAATACCTCGACAAAATGGGAATTCCTTGCAGGTACATTCATTCCGAAGTAGACACGATGGAGCGGGTCGAGATTCTCAGGCAACTGAGATTGGGACAATTCCCGGTCTTGATCGGTGTAAACCTCCTTCGCGAAGGACTTGATCTTCCAGAAGTATCGCTGGTAGCGATCATCGATGCCGACAAGGAGGGGTTTCTGCGTTCGGAGCGGTCGTTGGTTCAAACCGTCGGTCGCGCAGCGCGGAATATCAATGGTAAAGTGCTGATGTATGCCGATAAGATTACCGATTCAATGCGCAAAACCATCGACGAAACAAATCGCCGGCGAGGCGCTCAGAAGGAGTACAATTCCGATCACAATATGGTTCCTGTGCAAATCAAAAAAAGTCGGGAGAGTATTATGGCTCAAACCAAAGTTGCGGATCGCGAGGGAGACTCAACGTACATTTTTGGAGACGAAAACAATCTGCTGGAAGACCCTGTGATTGCGTATATGAATAAAGAGCAATTGTCCGCAGCGATTGCAAGTACACGAAAGGAAATGGAAAAAGCAGCGGGCGAACTTGATTTCATTGAAGCCGCAAGATTGCGAGACGAAATGTTTTTGATGGAACAAAAACTAAAACAGAAATAAATGTTCGCACGGTTCAAAATGGAATTAAATTCGACCGTTGAAGATGTGCTCGAAAAAATTCACGACGACCAAGTCTTTATGCAAAAAGGAACGATCGGAACGGTGGTCAACTCACGTTACGAATGGGAGAATGCAGACGACCCGGAAAAACTTCGAATCAAAGGAAAGGGAATGTTGTTGGCCGGTTTCTGGGAAATGAAAGCGAAAATCACCTCAACAGGTTACGCAAAATGCGAACTTTCAGGAATACTCATTCTTGCACCGGTCCAGCGGCTTATTTTTGGAATTATTCTTATGATGCTTGGCTACTTTATGATTAAGAATGGAATTAAATATGCCGGTACAAGCCTATTTATTCCTTCGTTGGTGATTACTGTTATTGCGATGGCCGTGTTCTTTTTTATTCCGAAAGGTATCCTGCACCTCTGGTTGATTAAGATCAAAAAACAACTTCGGGAAACCTATGATCGCTACTGAAACGCCCATCACGGCAAGGTATTTTAGCAATTCAGAAATCACTAACTTTGCATCTATATCCTACACGGAAGGATTAAATACCTTGTTATGAAAACAATTCATCTGAGTCTCGCACTGGTGCTATCAACGTTTTACGGCGGAAGCTTGCAGGCACAAACCGGTTCATCTACCACTCAACCGGCGCCTACAGCTGTTCTGGTGGATGGCGACGTGACCAAATTCATTGAGACACTTCCCAAAATGCAGGTCGAGTTTGAAGCGCTTGGTCTCGCACACGATGCCGATCAAAATGATTGGCTTGCACACGCAAAAGCGCAGGAAATTTTGGCCAAATACGGGTGGGATTATTTGTCGTTTGGCATAAAATGG
>Ga0247727_10001931_pt1 | contig 47986 bp, 45 predicted proteins | sample WisWelCaveWW1625_FD_202498 | JGI IMG/M metagenome (GOLD analysis project Ga0247727, IMG submission 202498) | Biofilm microbial communities from Wishing Well Cave, Virginia, United States - WW16-25 | ecosystem: Environmental > Aquatic > Deep subsurface > Groundwater > Cave microbial mat | place...
ATCGAAGCCTCCAAGATGGAGGGCCTGGAGAAACGGAAGAAAACTGCCGAGCTCGTCGCCTACGGCTGCGTCTTCACGGTGGACCGGCTGACGCCTGTCGGCGTCGAGGGCGCGGAGGGAAGGTATTCCCGCGTTACGCCAATTGACGGACCTCAGGCCGGCCACACCGGTTGGGTTCTTTCCTCATGGATCCGGAAGCCAGCGGAGTAATTCCGTGGCAGGCAAGGACAGAATGTTAGTTGCGTGGGGCCTTTGGAAACAATTCCAACCTCGCGAGCCGCCCAACGAGGACGTTGCAACGGGGCGGGCAAAGAGCGTTCACCGCTTGACCGCCGGGGACGATAAGCGTTTGAAATGACACAGATCGATACCATCGATACAAGCGCCCTGCTGGTTCTTTTCAACGAAAAAGTGGAGCGGCTGGCGTCACTGAGCTTCTCTGGAAGGGCACGCGGCGGCGAGGCCATCGTGGCGTTTCAGCGGGATACCGGCTGGGACAGCGTTTTCGTCGGGCCAGACGAGGAGTCGATCGAAGCGCTAGTGCTGACCGTGCGTCTGTTCATGCAGAACAACGACCAGCTCTCTCTACAGAAGGTGCGCAACTTGTACGCCTCGCTACCGGTGTCGACCGAACTGGTAGCCGACTTCTCGCTACAATGCGAGCAGTTGAACCGTTTCCTCGATTCGGCGACGAACCTGTCGATCGAGGAAGGCCGCCAACTTACGCATCGTGACATTCTCAAGATCTTCGTGTACGGGACGTATGCACATGTCACCGCCCGGTACCGGACGATCTTCGAAGGGATTCGTACGACTCCGTTCTTCCCGATCTTCCAGGCCCACTTGGTGGCGGGAGTCGAGGTTTTTCTTGGGTGCTTGGTCGAACTAAAGGGTGTCAACACGAGAGCTTTGGCGGAGCTGTAAGGACAAAAGGCTTGTATCTTGGGAGCCAAGCCGTCCAACAAGGCGTTGCACCCGGCCGCCCTAGAACCTTGCGGCGGTGGATGCCCCAGCTCGCAGATCCATAAGAAGAGGGGGAATGGAAGCAGGGTTGCCAAGAATGAGGAAGAACCGAAAGCGTCGCGAACGAAAGACGGGCCAAGTGGCGTCGGTCCCTCGCCCGAAGCTCTCGATGGAGCCAGGCCCAAGACAGGCCTTCCCTGGTAACCCGGGGCCCCTGCCGGCCCGACCCCCGAGCCCACAACCCACAGCCCACAACCCACAACCAGGGACGGCTCGCCTCACGGCGCCAAGAAGGGTGTTCATTGGGAGGACTCCAAATAGCGCTCCAACTTGGCATAGATCTCAGCGGAACTACTGGCGACAGCATCAAAATCACCGTCTCGCTGCTCTTTGGACGAATACAGTATCGTTTGAGTCAGGACCGTTTTTCCGCGCACCTCGTCCAGGACCGTCGCCACCAACAACGTGAGTGTTGAAAAATCATATGTCTCGGTGTGGACCCAGCGGTGCGGCGGATCAACTTCCTTATAGACACCGCGCATCTCAATCTTGGCGCCGCTTGGTCTCTGGAAGACGTAACGAAAGGTCCCGCCAGCCCTGAGATCAGCCTCGCAGGTCACAAGCGACACTTGCTTGGGCTGAAACCAGCGAGGGACCTGATCCGGCTTAGTCAAGGCGTCGAAGACCTTCTGCCGAGGTGCGGCGAAGGTCCGGGTGAGAACGATGTTTCGGTCTGACGGTTTGGTGACTTGCATCCCTTGACCCGATAGTTGGACCAGTGTTCCGATGAGCAAGCATGCCACTACTGTCGTGCGGGCCATGAAACCTCAAAGGTTGTGTGTTACTCCCGAAAAGCGACCTGGCCGGCGATCACCGTCATCCGGCAAGTGGTTTTGAGGATCTGGGCCTCCGGGATCTTCAGGATGTCGTCGGAGAGCACCGTGAAGTCGGCCCACTTGCCGGGCGTGATGGAGCCGCGCAGGTCTTCCTCGAAGGTAGCGTAGGCCGGCCAGAGGGTGAGCATTTTGAGGGCCTGGTCGCGGGTGAGGGCCAGCTCCGGGCGCCAGCCTTCGCCGGACTTGCCGTCGAGCGTCTGGCGCGCCACCGCGGCGTAGAACTCGATCAGGGGCTCGCCGCGCTCGACCGGAGCGTCGGAGCCGCCGGCGATGATGGATCCCGACTTAAGGAAGCTCTGCCAGGCGTAGGCGTCGCCCATGCGCTCCAGGCCCAGGCGGCTCTTCAGGAACAGCAGGTCGCTGATGGCATGGGAGGGCTGCATGGAGGGGATCACGCCGAGGTTGGCGAATCGCGGGATGTCCTGGGCGGTGACGTGCTGGGCGTGCTCCACCCGCCAGCGCGGCTCGGGGACCTTGCGCCGGGCCGGCGGCACGTTGCGGAGGGCTTTCTCGAACAGGTCGAGGAGCACGCGGTTGGCCCGGTCCCCGATGGCATGCACCTGCATCTGGAGGCCGGCCCGCAGGGCCTCCTCGAACAGCGGCAGGACGTCGGTGTCCTTCCAGGTCAGGAAGCCGCTGGTGTTGTGGTCGGCGTAGGGCGCCAGCAGCGCGGCGCCCTTGGAGCCGATGGCGCCATCCAGCACGACCTTGATGCCGCGCAGGGTGAAGCGGCCGTCGTGAGCCCCGATGGTGGGGCCCTGCTTCAGCAGCCGCTGGGCGTCAGGGCCGGGTCCCCGGATGGCATTATAGATACGCAAGGGGATCCGGCCCTCCTGGTAGAGCTCCCGGATCTCGTCCACCTCGGCGAAAGAGTTGCCGGGGATCCCCACCTGGGTCCAGCCAAGCTTGAGACTGCGCTCGACGGCGATCAGGAGCTCCTTGCGGCGTTGGCCGCGCGGCTCGGCCGGGAGGTGGCGGGAGAGCAGCGGCTGGGCCTGGTCGAGGAACATCCCGGTGGCCTCGCCAGTTTTGGGATCCCGCATGATCTCGCCACCGAACGGGTTGGGCGTCTGGCGCGTAATTCCGGCGAGCCGGATGGCGGCGGAGTTGGCCACCGAGCCGTGGCCGTCGGTGCGCGTCAGCCAGACGGGGTTGTTCGGCGAGATCTTGTCGAGATCCCAGCGAGTGGGGAACAGCTGTGGCTTCCAGGTCCCCTCGTTCCAGCCCCGGCCCGTGACCCACTCGCCGGGTTTGGCCTGGTCGACGCGGGCCTGGACGGCGGCCAGGAAGCCCGCCAGGCTGGTGATGCCCTCCAGGTTCAGGGTCAACTCGCGAGCGCCGACGCCGCTGAGGTGGTAGTGAGAGTCGGCCAGTCCCGGCACCACCGTGGCGCCCTTCAGGTCGATGGCGTTGGTCTTGGGTCCAATGAACTTGCCGGCCTCGGCGCTCGATCCCACAAAGACGATACGGCCGCCGTGGGCCGCCACGGCCTCGGCCCGGGGCCGGGCGTCATCGACGGTGTGGAGGTTGCCGTTGTAGAGCACCAGGTCGGCGGGCTGGGGGGCGCCGGCGGCCGCCTGGAACACCAGGAAGTACTGGTGAGGCAGGAAGGTGTGCTCCCGCGCCAGCCGGAACAGGCCGGTAGACTCCACCTCGCGGATCATTTCCTCGCGGGAGATCTTCATCTCGGGCGGGGGTCCGACCGGGAGCGGGCGCTTGTGAAAATCGACGATCACCAGCCGGCCTTCCGGCTGGAGAGCCTGCGCCAGCAATTGATAGTATGCAGGTCGCTGGTCGATGTGGTGGATGACGTCGCAGATAAAAATGAGGTCGACCGAGCCGGCCTTCAGGCGCGGATCATGGGGCGCTGCCAGGACGGTCTCGAGGCTGCGGAGCTTCAACTCGCCGGCCCGCTGGGCGATACGCTCCAGCAGCTTCGGTTCGATGTCCACGGCCAGGACTTTGCCTTGCGGTCCCACGTGATGGGCGAAGCGCAGGGAGAAGTATCCGGTGCCGGCTCCGATATCGGCGACCGTGGCGCCCGGCTTCAGCTCCAGCGCCTGAACGACCTCAGGGGGCTTCTGCCAGGCGTCCCGGTCGGGCCGGTCGAGTATTTTGGCGTACTCCTCGGCCGACTGCGGCGCCTGGTGCTTGTGGTAATCCCCCTGGTGGGGCTGCTGAGCAGGCGCTGCCAGAGCAACCAGGAGCGCAAGGCGGAAGAAGGGGATCATGGGCCCAGGTTAGCACGAGCCTGCGCGGCGCCGGGGTGCCCCGGGGGGGTTGGGGCGCCGTAGCGCTGCAATGAACCGCAGAGACGCCGAGACGCCGAGGATGTCCTGCCGGGCGAGTGGTGAGAAGGCCGGTGGGGCCACAGATCGACGAAAGTTGTCAGTCATGCGTCGTCCTAAAGTAGCCACACCGACTGCATTTGAGCCGGAGCTTGCCGGACCGGTACTCATCCAGCTTCGCGAAGTAATCCCTGGGAATCCGTTCCCGTTCGCTGAGGGGGACCTGTCGCCCGATTTCGATGATCTCTTCCTCGAGCGATCGACGCCTGACTGGGAGTCGTGAGCCGTTGTCTCTGCCCGCACGTCGGGGAGAGCGCTGAAGAAAAAGGGAACCAATTGTCTGTGGGGAGAGTATCGTCTGATGTGACTATGGCGCAGACGGAGGAACCGACTCCTCAGAAGCCGCTCCGGCTGTGGCCCGGCGTGGTCGCCGCGGTGCTGCTATTACTGGTCAGGTTTGTCGTCCCCATGGTGGTGCCCGGGGCGCTGATAGTCGGCGGGATTGGCGGCCTGGTTTGCGTGTTGGCTATCGTGGTGTGGTGGGCGTTCTTCAGCCGGGCGCCTTGGTCCGAGCGTTTGGGCGCCATCGCCCTGATGATGGTCGCGCTGGTCGCGACATCGCGCGTCATCCACGTGTCGATTGCGAAGGGCCTGATGGGGAAGATGTTCCCCGTTTACGCCATCCCGGTCCTGAGCCTCGCCTTGGTCGCCGGGGCGGTGGCCAGCCGTCGCCTGTGTACAGGACCTCGGCGCGCGGCGATGGTCGCGGCCATCCTGCTCGGGTGCGGAGTGTTGACGCTGCTGCGGACCGATGGCATTACCGGCGACGCCGGTTCGCAGTTCGCGTGGCGTTGGGCGGAGACTGCCGAGGAGCGGCTCCTGGCCCGAGTCGTCGACGAGCCGGCGGCGCTGCCGGCGGCTCCGGCAGCAGCGAAGACAGTGACAGGCGCCGACTGGCCCGGGTTTCGCGGACCCCATCGAGACGGCATCATCCCCGGCGTCCGGATCGAGACCGACTGGTCGGCGTCGCCGCCGGTCGAGCTGTGGCGACGGCCGATCGGACCGGGCTGGTCGTCCTTGGCGGTCCGCGGCGACCTCCTCTACACCCAGGAGCAGCGAGGTGACGACGAGGTGGTGGCCTGCTACAACGCGACCACCGGCAAGCCGGTGTGGATGCACCGCGACGCGGCCCGCTTCTGGGAGTCAAATGGCGGCGCCGGTCCGCGCGGGACGCCGACCCTCAGCAACGGTCGGGTATACACATTTGGTGCGACCGGAATGCTGAACGCGCTTGACGCCGGTGACGGCGCGGTGGCGTGGTCGCGCAACGCGGCGACCGACACCGGCACGAAGGTGCCGGGCTGGGGTTTCGCGAGCTCGCCATTGGTGGTTGACGACGTGGTCATCGTGGCCGCCGCCGGCCGGCTGGTGGCCTACGACCTGGCCACCGGTGATCGGCGCTGGTTGGGCCCGGTCGGCGGCGGTGGCTACAGCTCGCCACATCTATTGACGATCGAGGGAGTCGGGCAGGTCCTGCTGATGAGCGGGGCCGGCGCGATCAGCGTCGCGCCGGCCGACGGCAAGCTGCTTTGGGCGCACCCGTGGCCGGCGGGGGTCCGCATCGTGCAGCCGGCCCTGGCCTCGGATGGCGACGTCCTAATGAGCGCCGGCGACGAGGGAATGGGGGGGGCCGGCCTGCGCCGCATCGCGGTGGCGCACGGACCCGGCGGATGGACCGTCCAAGAGCGCTGGACGTCGAAAGGGCTGAAGCCCAACTTCAACGACTTCGTCGTTCACGATGGCCATGCCTTCGGCTTCGACGGCAACATACTGGCGTGCATCGACCTCAAAGACGGCCAGCGCAAGTGGAAGGGCGGACGCTACGGCAGCGGCCAGCTCGTCCTGTTGCCCGACCAGGAGGTGCTGCTGGTGCTGTCGGAGGAGGGTGAGCTGGCGCTGGTGGGGGCGACGCCCGACAAGTTCACGGAGCTGGCGCGGTTCCCGGCGATCGAAGGCAAGACCTGGAACCATCCGGTGCTGGCCGGCGACCGCCTGCTGGTTCGCAACGACCAGGAGATGGTCGCGTTCCGGCTGTCCCTGGCGCGCCGCTGACGGGGTTGCCCTGGCGGCCAAGGCGGCAGGGCTGCGCCGGGGGCTACATTGGGGCAAAGAGCGAGTGGAGCGCCGGCCGCCGCCTACGGATGGCGGCTGCGGGGCGGGAAGCGCACCGTGGAGAGTGGGAGGGTGGAGAGTGATCTGCTGTTGGGCCGGGGCGAAAGCAGTTCCCTCGCTGCGCTGGGGATGACACCGGCTGCGCTCGGGATGACACCGGCTGCGGCTTGCCTCAGAGCGTAGCAGTAGCGCTCGGGCGGGGAATGAATGCCGGTTAGCGCCAGTCGGCCAGTTGGAGCCCGGGAACTCGGGAGAACTCGCGCGTATTGTGAGTGACCAAGACGGCGGAGTGGCCGAGAGCTGTGCCGGCAATCAGCGTGTCCATGGGACCGATCGGTGTCCCGGCCGATTCCAGCCGGACGCGGATGCGAGCGGCGGCCCGGGCGCAGTTTTCGTCGAAGGACAGAACGCGAACCGCCCCCAGGAGCGCGGCAAGCGCTTGGCGTTTTGCATTCGGTTTCTGAGCCCTGCCGATGCCGGCTTCCAGTTCGTAGAGCACTACCGAAGGAATGCCGACCTCGCGGGGCGAGACGGCTCTGAGGTTAGAGGCGACATTTCCTACACCTTTGAAGAAATAGCTGAGGGTGTTCGTGTCCAGGGCAAACACTAGAATTTCTCGCGGGTGGTATCGGGGACTTGGCGCAGTCGAAGCTCTTCGGCGGTGGGGAAATCCGGCAAAGCACCCGCCCAATCGAGAATGGCTTGAGGCCAAGCGGATTGGGTTCGCTCCTCGACGAGGTTAGCGATCCATTTGCTCACGGACAGCCCGGCCGACCTGGCTCCGGCCCTGACTTTCTTCTCCGTTTGACGGTCGAAGTATATGGTTAGCTGTGCCACAAGACCAGTATACCTTAACTTATACTATACCAGAGGCGCCTGGCGGCCAAGTTTAGAGGCATGCGATAGCCTTCGGCGATGTACTGCCGTCTCTACACGCCGGCCGGCGAGGGCAAGGACTTTTCGGTCGAGATCGAAGTCACGGCGCAGCTTGAGGTGGCGGGGCAGAAGGTCAATCCCTAACGCCCACCAGCGCCAGCAGTCCGTCGGCGAGTGTGCCGCGCCACTGGAGGTAATCGTGGCCGCCGGCGAACTCCTGGTAGTGCACCTCGTAGCCCTTGGCCCGCAGCACGTCGCGCAGGTGCCGGCTGGTCTCGAGAATCACGCCGCCGCTGCCGAGCACGTCCACCTCGAACGACCCGGCGTCCAAATAGAAGCGCACCGGCAGTTTCGGCGCGGTCAGAAACTGCTGAGCCACCCAATTCGGCTCCGCCAGCTCGTCCCGTCTGTTCGGATCGAGGGGGTTGCGCACCGGTGTCCACCAGAACGACCCGGACTGGCACAGGACGTTGCCGAACGTCTCGGGGTGGCGCAACGCGGCGCATGCCGCGGCCAGGCCGCCGTAACTGGATCCTCCGACGATGATCTTCGCCGGATCGGAGGTTACCTGGTAAAGCCGACGGGTCCACGGCGCCAGCTCCCGGTGCAGGAACTCGGCGAAGTCCGGGTTGCACGGCAGCTCGCGGTTGCGCGTTTCCCCGCTGGGATTGGCGATCAGGACCGCCACCAGCGGCGGAATGCGCTTTTCGGCGATCAGGTTATCGAGGATGACCGGCGTCGGAACCAGGCTCAGGTAGGCGCTCTCGTCGAACAGCACCAGCAACCCGTAGGGCGGGCCTTCGCGCCTGTAGCCCGGCGGGGTGTAGACCGAGATCTGGCGTTCGTTTTTGAGTATCTCGCTCTTGAGCCGGTGCTTCTCGACGGTGCCCGCGGGAACCTCCGGCCGCCGCGCGACCCAGGGCTGCGGGGGCGCTCCTGGCAGCTCGACCAGCGAGCTGCCCTGGAACCGCCCGGGCCTGGGGTTCTCGGGCCAGCGACGCGGATTCAGGGGATCGACCTGTGCGGTGGCGCTGCGCTGCGCGTTCGCCAGAGGTCCTTCGAAAAGCGGGTCGTTGGGGGAGAGCCGATAGAACACGCGCGCGTCGCGTCGAATGCGCACCGAGCGGTACCACAAGTCGGTATGGAGCAGCCGCAGCATCTTGAAGTCGTCCATGCGGCGCGTCGTGAAGCGGTCCCACAGGATAAGCACGTTGTGGGTCTCGGTAGTGGCGCGCCACAGAAAGGTCACCAGCGCTTGCCTGGGGTCCTCGTCGAGCGGCTCGACCAGCGGCGCGCCCTTGGTCGCGATTTCCTGCCAGAAGGCCGCGAGAGCGGCGCGGTTGTCCGACTGGATCTCGCGCCGCAACGCGGCGATGCGCGGGCTGCGGTGCTGCTCCTGGGGCAATGGCGGCTGGATGCGCTCGGCGTAGGACTGGATTTTGTCGACCCGGATCTCGTAGCAGCCCGGCGCGGCCTTCTCCGCGCCCTTTACCTCCAGCCGATAGGCTCCCGCGCCCTCCGCCACCAGGTCCACGTTCTTGCCTCCCCGGACCGGCCCGGCAAAGGAGCGGATTTGTTTGCCGTCGGGCCCGTAGGCGGCGACGTCGACCGAGACGCCCAACTGGTCGACGACGGCGCTCAAGAACTCGGCCGGCCGGAGGTTCACCTGGTAGGAATGGGTCGCGCCCCCGGCGATCTCCCGCTCGATGGCTCTGCCCGGGGTCAGAACCGGGACCGTCTCGGCCGGCTGCGGGGCGGACTGGCACTTGCCGGTAAAGCGCTTCAACACGATGGTGGCGACCTCGCCGGGTCGCTTCGCCTCGCCCTCGACCCGATCCTCGACGGCCTTGAGGTCGAGCCGCACCGGCGCGCCGCGGCCGGCGATCTCGAAGGTAACGCGGTCGCCCTCCACGCGGCCATTCTGAATCTCGACCTGGTCGCCCTCGTGCTGGCCGCCCGAGCCGGTGAGCCTGATCCCTTCCTGCTTGAAGATGAAGAAAACTGTCAGAGCGCGCATCTGCCCGTCCGAAGACTTAACGTTGGCCGTTCCGGACCACTTGCCGGACACGTCGGCCGCCTCGACGGCCACGGCCGCCAGCAGGAACAAAGGCAAAAGTGCTTTCATGGAGCAATCCTCAATCAACAATTCAACAGATCGTCACTTCTTCTCCAGCCTTCCCGGGTACCACCGTGAAGCCCGGCGCCGAGGCCGACAAACGGTACGTGTCCGGCGGCAAGTACGGCATGCGGTACACCCCGGCGGTGGTGGTCGCGGACGCGGTTTCTACGTTGGTCGCGGTATTGAGGGCCTTGACTGCCAAATTGGCCACAACCGCTCCGGTTGGGTCTGTAATTGTACCGCTAAACGTGCCCCGCTCGCCCTGCGCCCAGAGGCGGCGTGGGCTTAACCGTTTTGGGGGAAGTGGTCGTGCCGCACGCTTCAGCGTGCAGCGGCGAGCTTCAGCTCGCCGAAGGGTGCGGGTGAAACCACGCAGCGTGGGCTGAAGCCCACGCCGGCACGCTGAAGCGTGCGCCACGTCGCCTCACAGCCCGGCAAATCCCCAAAACGGTTAAGCACCCATCGCCGTCAGCTTGTTGGTCATACACGCGCCCCCTACGTAGCGGTCGTTGGTGGTCCAGCCGGCGAAGTAGAGGTAGCCGTCGTCGCGCAAATCGATTTCACGAACCACCAGCAAGTGGACGCCGGCCACGATGATGTCGTCGCTGCGGTGAGCCAGGCGGCTGGAGTTGCCGGAGCGGACCACGGTGAGTTCCCGGCCGCCGCCTGCGATGGTCACGACAGTAAAGGCGAGATCCCCGCGCCGGTTGACGTTGTCTCTTCCCGCACGTCGGGCAGAGCGCTGTTTCAATCGGTGGGGGCGGCCTTCAGGCCGCAGCCGGGCTTGAGGCCGGCCCTGGCGTGGCCTCCGGACCAGAGCCCGTCATCCCGAGCGAGGGATCTGCTGTTGTTCACGGATTGGCTGGCGAGCAAGTTTTCGCAAAAAAAACAGATCCCTCGCTTCGCTCGGGATGACAGGTCCTCCGGCGGGCAGAAGCGGGGACATCACATGAGCCGGCGCGGATCTGGTTGCATCGCGAGATCCAGAGGGGAGCTCAGCTGGCCCTGGCCCCTCAGGTCCTCAAGTGGAGCGCTGGTCGCCGCCGTGACTACTGATGGCGACTGCGGGGCGGGAGAGGAAACAGCGGCTCGGCCGAGTACAGTACGTAGCGGTCGTTGGTGGTCCAGCCGGCGAAGTAGAGGTAGCCGTCGTCGCGCAGATCGATTTCCCAAACCCGCAACAGGTAGGTGCCGCCCACGATGACCTGGTCGTTGCGGTGAACCAGGCGGCTGGAGTTGCCGGAGCGGACCACGGTGAGCTCGCGGCCGCCGCCTCCGATGGTGACGGCTGAAAAGGCCAGCTCCCCGCGCCGGTTCACGTCGAAGATCCTTACGGCATCGAGGGTATCGCCGGTCGGAAGGGTGGCCCCGGGGAATACCAGCGGGGTCCAGCTCTGCTCGCGGAACTCGGCCAGTCCCGACAGGCTGGCTCCGAAACTGAAGTTGACATAAAAGCGATCCCCGGCCGCTCGGAGACCGGAAGAACCGGCTATCACCGGGCGCCCGGCGACCTGGGCGCCGTTCAGCGCCGTCGCCTGCCATCGGCCGTTGGCGTAAAGGAAGTAGCCGGAAGAGCCTCCGCGCACGTTCAGGAAGGCCATGACGCGGCCTAGCTCGTCGATGGCCACCTGGGTCCAGCCGGTGATGACCCCGCCGGAGGGAGACGGCGTTTCCCAGCGGGGGAGGGCTGCGTTGTAGGCGAGCAGGGTCAGCAAGCCATCGGAAGCCCGGATGTAAAGCCGCCGGTGGCTGCTGTTGGTGTTGGAATCGACCACCGCCTCGCCACGGTCATTGATCGCCAGCACCGCGGAGCTCAGCCCGGTGAGGGTCACGCCGGCTTCGGCTGGCAGGGAGGCCGGCATCAGGGTTTCGACGCCTGCCGCGGGGGGGAGGCGGTGAAGGGCGGAGTTGCTGATGAAATACACATGGCCGGCGAAATCCTCGTAAGCGAAGCTGGCGCCCGAGAAGAAAGCGCCGCCCGGTAAAGAGTCGCCGGGGAGCAGGCGTGGACGCGGGGATCCAGAGACAATATCAAAAAGCGCGCGGGGAAACCCAAGCAAAACGGGAGGCCGGCCGAAACGGGATCCGGAAACGATGGTGGCCAGCGGTGGCATGGTGACGTTGGCGGCGACGTTCAGGCGCTGACCGGCCTGGAACAGCAGCGGCGCCGGAGCGCCCAGGCGCATCACCACCAGATCGTTGGTGGTGGTGCGAAGCTGGACAAAGACGTCGCCTGCCGCCGTGAGGTGAGCGGAGTCGAAGGCCCGGATGGCCTGGCCGTTGGGGGCAGTGGCGCCAGACCGCAGCAGCAGCGAGACGTCCTCGCCCTGCCAGCGGTACAGGCCCTGGCCCTGGTTGCGGTAATTGCCGTTGAACACCACCCCGCCGGAGTCATTCACTGAGAAAACCTGAACCGTGCCGCCGACCGGAAGGTTCTGGGTCTGGCCGCCGGCCACGCGAACCACCTGCTGGGTGTTGTTCTGCAAGGCAAGCCGAAAGGCCACCGGCCCGTTCAGCGAAACCGAGAGGTGGCTCAACTGGGTGACGGTGGAATCAGCGAAGGCGTCGCCCAGGGCCAGCACCTTCACCGGAGGCGTCGCTTCGTCGGTGCGGTAGAGGCCGCGTGCCGTAGCGTCAGTGGCGATGAAGTGGATCAAGCCCTGATTGTCGGAGCCGAATTCCGGAAAATCGGTGACCGACGTGATGCCCTGCAGGTCCCGCCCGGCGGACCACATCAGTTGCACCCGCTCGCCCGACAGGCGAAACAGCCCCAGGCGCGTCGCGGTGCTCCCGACGGGTTGGTAGCTGGCGCGGAACAGGATGTCACTGTTGTCGTTGAGCGAAAAGCGGGTGATGAAAAACGAGCTGAGGTTGTCCAGGTCGCCGGTGGAAGTGTTCGCCAGGAGTACCCAGGAGGCGCCGGCGCCGGAGGCCAGCAGCAAGCCTCCGGCGCCGAGGGCGCCGGAGGCGAACACATTGGCCAGCACTTCGCCGCGACTGTTGATGGCGGGCGTCGGGAACCCATTGACGGTGGCGCCGGGGGTGGCTCCGGGCCTGCCGGCGCCGCTCAGCAGATCAATGCGGCCATTCTGAAACAGCAGCAGGCCGGCCGCCAGCCCGTCGAGCGAGCCGACGAAGGCAATCTGGCCGGCGTCATTGGCGGCCATCTGGGTATAGCTGGGCCGCAGCTCGAAGGAATTCCGCTCCTGCTCGGTGGACAGCACCGAAGCCAGGCGAAACTCCCGCCGGGCGGTGACCTCGACCAGGGCGGTTCCTGTGACCTGGGGAGCAAACGAGCCGGAGCGGCCCGGGTATGTGACGACGGCCCGCACCGTCAGCAGGTTGGCCGAAGTGGTGATCAGAAGGCCGTCAGGGTTGATGCGCGCCGAGGCGGTGCCGCTGCCATGCACCCCCACCACCTGCCAGGCGAAGCTGACCGCCGGGATCCGCGCTTCGCTGGCGTCGAACGCCAGGGCCGTAAACTGGAAGCGCTCGCCGGCCGGAATCGTCAGCCGCTCCGGCGCCACCTCCACGCGGAGCGGGAGGACCTGGACCTCAACGGAGTTGCTGACCGAACCGGCCCTGGCGGTGACGGTTGCCAGGCCGAGCTTGAGGGAGCTGACCATGCCTCGGGCGTCGACCGCCACCACGGCGCTGGCATCGGCCGACCAGGTCAGGGTGACGGAAGGGAGCACCGAGCCGTCGGCGGCCCGCGCCGTGGCGGTCAGCTGGGTCCGGCGGCCGAGCACCAGCCGCGGCTCGGGCGCGGACACGTCGATCCGGGCCGGCGCTTGAGCCCACAGCGAGCAGGCGACAACGACAGCCAGCAGCAGCGGGCGGCTCTTCTTCACCCGAACACTTCCCTTACCGCGGTGTAGCGTCCCTCGGAGGCGAAGCCCACGTATTCGAACCTGCGTTTCGAAGGAGTTTCGGCGATGCTCTTGGTCCAGTTGATGCCCAGGGCGGAGTACAGGGTGCAGGTGATGTCTTCGACATAGATGGGGCGCTGCTGATGCCACCCGGGATCGACGACGCGGTCGCCGTCGGGGTCAGTGGCGCCGATGACGCGGCCGCCCCGGACCCCGCCGCCGAGCATGGCGACGCTCATGGCGTTCTTGTGGTGGTCGCGGCCGCCGCGGGCGTTGAGGAGGCCGGGGGTGCGGCCGAATTCGCTCATCAGGACGATGAGGGTGGTGGCCAGGTGGCCGGAAGCTTTGAGGTCCTCGACCAGCTTGCCGACGCCGCGATCGAGCTCGTTGCACAGGGTGTACATGTTGGGAGCGTAGCCGCGGTCGAACATGCTCTGGTGGGTGTCCCAACCGAAGTGACTGATGTTGATGAACACCACGCCATTGGCGGCGCGGATGGCGTCTCGGGCGACGATGCAGGAGCGGCCGAAGCCGCTGCCGCCGTAGCGGGCATCGTCATCGCTGGAGAAGCGGAAGATGTCGGCCACCGCCGGGTCGTACATGAGCTGCTTGGCGGCGTCATAGAAGGCCGCATGGTTGGCCATGGCGGGGTCGTAAGGGGCGGAGCGGGCGGCGGAGTCGAGGCGCTGCAGCACGGCGTAACGCTGCTCGAAGCGGGCCCGGCTGGCGGCCCCGAAGTAGGGGTGCTCCAGGGTGGAGAAGCCGCCGGGAGTGGCCGGCGCCAGCATGGGCTCATAGCGGCCGCCCAGGAAGGTAGCGCCGCGACCAGCGCTGCCGTTAAGAGCCAGGAAGGGCGGTACCTTGCCCTGGCCGCCCTTCTCCAGGGCCACCACGGCGCCAATGTGGGGAGACTCGGCGATGAAGGCCGGGTTCTGGGGGTGGGCGGTTTGCAGGTAGAACTGGCCGCGCTCGTGGGCGGCCTCCCAGCTGACGACCGAGCGGAGGATGCACAGGTCGGCCGTGAACCGCGACAGCTCCGGAAACAGGGTCTGACTCAGAACCATGCCGCCCGGGTACTGGCGCAGGTTGGCGTCCGGCGGATTCCAGGGGGCGTCCTTGGGGTCGAAGGTGTCCAGGTGACTGGCGGCGCCCACCAGGTTGACGAAGACGCAGGCCCGCGCCGAATTCTGCGGGGTGACCGGCAACTGGGTGGTCTGGGCGTCGCCGGGCCGGGCGAGGGTGGACAGCGCCGCCCAAGCGCCCATGCCGCTGAGCAACTCGCGGCGGCTGGATTGGAGGCAACTGTGGCAGTTCTTCATGAGGCCCTCTAAAAGTTGAACAGGAACTCGATCTTGTTCAGCAGCGCCCATTGGAGGTCGGCGAGCCAGTCGTGGCGGGACTGGGAGGCGGAACGCGCCGCATCGGTGCGTTCCTGGTCGGTGGGCAAGCGGCCCATGGTCGCCAGGTAGAGCTCCCGGATGGCGTCGGCCTCGCTGAGGGGAGAAGCCGCCAGGCGGGCCACGCGAGAGTTGCCGCTGCGGACCTGGTTGCCGAAGGTTCGAGTGTTGATCATGGTGTCGTTCATCAGGTACAGCACCTGAACGACGTTGCTCTGCGAGTCCCGAGGAATGCGGAACCAGTCGCCGCGGCCAAAGTTGCGGAGGAAACCCACGATAGCGTTATCGCTGCGGGGCTCGGTGGGATCCGGGAGCTGGATGGCGTAGAAGAAGGGGTCGTCGAAGCCGTCCACGACCATGGGCTCCTCGGTGAGGGTGGCGATGGTCAGGGCGTCGTAGATTTCCTCGGCGGCCAGACGCCGGGGGAAATGCTTGGCGAAATAGCGCGCATACTCCGGGCGCCAGGTCCCGGGGTAGCGGCTGGAGAGCTGGTAGGCGCCGGACTCGGTCATCAGGCGGATCATGCGGCGAAGGTTGTAGCCGGTGCGAATGAACTCGTCGGCCAGGGCCTCCAGCAACTGCGGATTGCTGGGCTGGAGGGTCCAGGGGGCCGGCGGTGGGCTGGCCGGATCGATCCGCGCCAGGTCCCAGCCGTCCGGAGGTTCGACTATGCCGACCCGGAAGAAATGGGCCCAGAGGTAATTGACCGTGGCGCGGGCGAACTGGCGATCCTCGACCAGCATGCGGGCCAGCTCGCGTCGCCAGTCCCCACTGCGCGGGCGTCCGCCGGTGATCAGATAGGTTGGCTCGTAAATGCCAAGCCTTGCCGGCCGGGATCCCGGGTTGGTGGTGGGGACGACCCCTTGGTAGAAGCCGGTGGAGCGGTCGAGCACGATCCCCTTGCGCTGCTGGCTGGCGTGCACGGGGACGTCGAACACCTGCATGCGGGCCAGAAAGGCCGACTGGCGAAAGAAATCCTGGCGACGGCGGCGAACCAGGTAGAGGTTGATCTCCTCCAGGTGGCGCCGTCCGTCGTGGCAGGAGACGCACTGGGTTTGCACGCCCAGGAACGTCTCGGTGATGGTGTTGGTGAGCACGTCCCAGGTGTCCTGGATGGGGTCGCCCTGCTGCAAGCCCCGCAAGATGAAGTTCGGGGGACCGAGCTCGTGGGAGTCGCCGGCGGCGGTGATCAGCTCGGTGGCCAGGTCGCGGTAGGAGCGGTCCCGGGTCACGAAATCCCGCAGGTAAGCGTAGAACAGGTTCCGTCCGGGAATTCCAATATACTGGTAATACGTGCTTCCGACCTCCAAGCGGTTCCCGAGCCACCAGGTCCAATAGTCGATGAAGGCCGGCGAGCCGATCAGGGAGTCGATCCAGAGGGACCGCTTGTTGGCTCGCTGGTCGTTGAGGAAATCCTGAACCTCCTGGGGAGTGGGAATGCGACCGGTCATATCCAGCGTGACGCGGCGCAGGAACTCCGTTTCGGCGGCCGCCGGCGCCGGCGTCACCCCGTCGGCGGCCATCTTGTTGAAGAGGTGGTCGTCGATGAAGTTGACGCGGGATTGGGAAGGGGAAGGGGAAAAAGATGCGGCCGTGGCGCGGGACCGGGCGATGGTGGCCTGCGAAGCGAAGGTGGCGGTGGCCTGCTCCAGCTCCAGGCGGGCTTCGTGGGCGGCGCGTTGGGGCTTTGGATACGCCGGGCAGTAAGGGTCGGCAGCCCCTAGCGAGGCCACTCCCAGCAGTGCCGCCAAGCCCCTACTCATGGGCGACCCTCCACGTTTGCCACTAATAGGCGGGGATTCACGTTTGGGGTCCTGCCCAAGGGGCAGTATACCAAGTTTGCCAGCGGGTAGATCTGTTTGAAAACATGGAGCGGGAGACGGGGATCGAACCTGTGAGGTTGATCGGTTGATAGCCGGACGCTATTGACCGTGGGAAATCAGCGAGACCCTGAACGCCGAGGTACTGGTTGCGGTGGAGGGTGATCAGCGGATAGGAAACAACGTCGGTGTCAACGACGACGGGATTCAGGCGGCGGGATCTGCCCTCTTGTGGCCGCGCCACTCATCTCCAACGCTTTTATGTCGCACACCCTCATGACTCAGGCGCGGTACGCCGGTCCTGGGGCCTCGACGCTATAATGTCAATCTGAAACCCCGCATCGCCATCACGGCCGGCGATCCCGCCGGCATTGGCCCCGAAGTCGCCGAAAAAGCCGTCCGCTCCGGCCGCTTCGACGGCCGCGCCGCCATCGAAATCCTGGGGTTGCCCGGGCGGCCCGTCACCCCCGGCCGCCTGGACCCGGAGTGTGGGCGTCTGGCCGTCGAGACCGTCCGCGGCGCTGTGTCGCTGTGCCTCGAAGGCCGCTTCGACGCCATGGTCACCGGTCCCATCAACAAGTACGCCGTGGAGCAGGCCGGCATCCCGTTCTCGGGCCACACCGAGTTCATCGCCGAACTCACCGGCGCTCGGGAGGTCCGGATGATGCTGGCCAGCGACCGCCTCCGGGTGGTCCATGTCTCCACCCACGTCTCGCTCGCCGAGGCCTGCCGCCGGGCGACCTGCGCCCGCATCCTCAAGACCATCGAGCTGGCTGCCGAAGGCCTGCGACTGCTCGGCCAGCGCGGCGGCGCCATGGCCATCGCCGGCCTCAACCCCCACTGCGGCGAGAATGGACTGTTCGGCTCCGAAGACCAGGACCAGGTCGTCCCCGCCATCCGGCAGGCGGCCGCCGCTGGCTACAACGTCGCCGGCCCCATCTCCCCTGACACGCTCTTCTACCGCGCTGCGGGCGGCGAGTTCCCCATGGTCATCGCCATGTATCATGACCAGGGTCACATTCCCTCCAAGCTCATCGCTTTTCAGGAAACCGTCAACGTGACGCTGGGCCTCCCCATCATTCGCACTTCGGTCGACCACGGCACGGCCTTCGACATCGCGGGGAAGAACGTCGCCGATCCGACCAACATGATTTGCGCTATCGAGATGGCCCTGCGGCTGGTCCAAAACCAGGGCGAAGCAGCGTGACCCAGCTGCCGCACGACCTCCGCTACGGCCTGCGCCTGCTGGCCGGCTGGCTGCTGCTGGTCGCGGTGGCTCTGCTGGCCTGCTATGTCCCCGCCCGCCGCGCCGTGCGGGTCGATCCCGTCATTGCCCTGCGGTATGAATAGCCGCCCCGGCCGGGCCATGAAAGGAGGCTTCACCGACCCGCGCTCCCTTCCTAAGGGTCCCGGTGGGGGCAACCTCTGCCGCTGGTGCAACCTGGAGGTGCCCGGCGGGCGCCGCCGGACTTTCTGCTCCGCCTGGTGCGTCCACGAGTGGCGGCTGCGCTCCGACCCCGGCTACCTGCGCGACCAGGTCTTCCAGCGCGACCGCGGCGTGTGCGCTCTGTGCGGTATCGATACCCGGGCGGCCTGGAACCGCCTGCGCCGCCTGCCGCCTCACCGGCGCCGCGACGAGCTCGCGCAATGGAGCGTCAGGCTGCGCGGTCCCGGCGCCCGCCGCAGCCTCTGGGACGCCGACCACATCCTCCCGGTCGCGGAGGGCGGCGGGGAATGCGACCTGGACAACCTGCGCACCCTGTGCTTGAAGTGCCACCGCCAGGCCACCGCCGACCTCCGGCGCCGGATGCAGGGTGCTTGACGGCCCGACAGGCAGGAATGCCTGTCCTACCCCATCACCTTGAGCAGGGCCGCCTGGAACTTTCCCATCTCCTCCGGCGTCCCCACCGTCACCCGCACGTGCGTCGGCCAGCACGGCCACACCCGCCCGATGTACACCTTTTCGGCCGCCAGCGCCTGGGCCACCTGCTGGCCGGGACGCTTCACGTCCAGCATGAACTTGTTGCTCTCCGACGGGATGAACGAGAAGTTGCGCTTCGCCAGAAAATCAAACACCCCGTCCCGAACGTCTTTGTTGATCTTGCGGCGCTCCTCGACCAGGCCCTGGGCCTTCAGGCTGGCGGTGGCTCCGATCATGCCGGTCACCGTCAGGCCGCCGGCGGCGTACATCCGGATCTTCGCCAGCAGATCCGGCCGGCCCATGGCCAGCCCCGCCCGCAACCCCGCCATCCCGTAGATCTTCGAGAAGGTTCGCAGCAGGATGAGATCCTTGCCGGCCGCCACCAGGTCGGAACAGCGCGGCGCCGTCGTGAAGTGAATGTAAGCCTCGTCGAGCAGCACGATGGCGCCCTTGGGCTTGTACGCCAGGAGGCGCTCGATGGAGGCCCGGGGCGTCATGGTCCCGGTGGGATTGTTGGGATTGCATACGTAGATCACGCCCGCGCCGGCCTCCACCTTGGCCATGGCTTCCAGGTCGTGCCGGTGGTCCTTGGTGAGGGGAACCCGGACCACCCGGGCCCCGATGTATCCCGCCGCCCCCTCCGCGGCCTCGTAGGTCGGCTCGGCCATAACCAGGCTCCTGCTCGGCGAAGTGAAGGCCAGGATGACCCGGTGCAGCGGATCGCTCGACCCGGCAAACGGCATGACGTGATCCCGCGGCACTCCTTCCTGCTCCGCGGCCGTCTGGGCCAGCTCCTCCGTGAGCCCATAGTTGTAACGTCCGCCTTCGTTCACCATGCGGTACATGGCCTCCCGTGCCTGCTGGCAGGGGCCCAGCGGGTTCTCGTTGCCGTTGATCTTCACGGCGTCGGGCGGCAGCTTGCCGAGCGCCGAAAGTTGCGCCAAGGCCGCCTCGTTGTAGAAGGGCAAGGTCGCCCCGGCGGTCAGCAGTGTCGCCAGCCGCCCGAAATCCCGCCGCGAAAACCCCCGCTCCAGAAAATCCCTCTGCTGCTTTGCCGTAAACGATCCGCTCATGTCTGGCCTCCTCCGTTGAGGCAATTATACACCTTGGTCGCTTTTCTGCCTCACAATCAAGAGCGGGGTGTCGAGGGCGTGCCGCACCGGCTCGATGGTGTTGCCCAGCAGGAAATCCTTCACCTTGCGGTGCCCGTGCGCCCCCATCACCACCAGGTCCGCCTGGATCCGCCGCGCCGCCCGGACGATCTCCTCTCCCGGGTCCGATGAGTAGGCAATGAACCCCTCGGCCCCGATCCCTTCCTGCTCCAGCGCCCGCCGGACCTGCTCGACGTAGTCGGCCCCGGCCCGCACTTCGGCGTCGGAGGCCATCTCGCCGAAAGCCCGGCTGGTGGCCCCCTCCTCCACGTGAATCAGGAATATCCTGGCGCCCTGGGTCCGCGCCATGGCGGTGGCGTGCGCCAGCGCCTCGCGGTCGAGCGCCGTGTGATCCAGCGCCACCAGGATTCGCTTATACCCCGGCGCCGCCGCCGGCTCGACCGCCGGCATGGTCACGGCCTCCCGCCGCCGGGCGTAGCGCCGCACCCACGGCTCGATGGTCACCCATGCCAGCAGCACGCCCAGGGCCGCCGCCAGCGGGATCACCAGGAACTTCACCAGCGGCGCCCAGCGCCCGGCGGTCTCGATCCAGTCCGTCAGGCTGGTGGCCACCAGCCGCAGGTTCAGCCCCACGATGATGACCGCCGCGATCCAGGCCAGCGTCTTCACCCAGCCGCGATTGGCGAAGGCCCCCATCCGCTCGCGGTCGCTGGTGAAATGAATCAGCGGGATCACCGCGAACGGCAGCTGCAGGCTCAGGATGACCTGGCTGAGAATCAGCAGTTGATAGGTGGCCTGCTCCCCGGCCATCCCGATGGTGAGCACCGCCGGGATGATGGCCAGGGCCCGCGTCACCAGCCGCCTCACCCAGGGCCGCAGGCGGATGCTCAGGAACCCCTCCATCACGATCTGCCCGGCCATGGTCCCGGTGATGGTCGAGGACTGCCCCGAGGAGATCAGCGCCACCGCGAACAGCACCCCGGCCATGGCGGTCCCCAGCAGCGGCGCCAGCAGTTGCTGGGCCTGCTCGATTTCCCGCACCGCGATGCCGCGGTGGAAGAACACCGCCGCCGACATCACCAGGATGGCGGCGTTCACCAGCAGGGCCCCGTTCAGCGCCACCACCGAGTCCACCAGGTTGTAGCGGCAGGCTTCCCGCTTGGCCTCCTGGGCGGCCCCGATCCGCCGGGTCTGCACCAGCGCGGAGTGCAGGTACAGGTTGTGCGGCATCACCGTGGCCCCCAGAATCCCGATGGCCACGTAGAGGCTCTCGGAGTCGAGCCGCGGGATCAGCCCGGAGGCCACCTCGCTCAGGACCGGCCGCGCCAGCAGGATCTCGATCAGAAAACACACCCCGATCACCCCCACCAGCGTCAGGATCAACCCTTCCAGCACCCGCATTCCGAACCGCTGCAGCCACAGCACCAGGAAGGTGTCGAGCGCCGTGATGGCCACCCCCGCCGCCAGCGGCACGCCGAACAGCAGCTTCAGCCCGATGGCGGTCCCCAGCACCTCCGCCAGGTCGCAAGCGGCGATGGCGATCTCGCACAGCGCCCACAGGGCCAGGTTCACCGGACGCGGGTAGTTCTCCCGGCAAGCCTGCGCCAGGTCCCGTCCCCGCACGATCCCCAGCCGGGCGCTGAGGGTCTGGAGCAGGATGGCCATGAGGTTCGACATCACCAGTACCCAGAGAAGCCGGTACCCGAACCGCGCGCCCCCCTCCAGATCCGTCGCCCAGTTGCCGGGGTCCATGTACCCCACGCTCACCAGGTAGGCGGGCCCCGCAAAGGCGAACATCCGGCGCCAGATCGACAGCTTGGGGATTTCGACGCTGGCATGCACCTCCGCCAGCGAGCGGGCCGTGCCAGCAGAGGCATTCTTGCCTGTGACGCCGGCGCCGCCCGAGGGATTCACATCCCACGGTAACACAGCGCGGCGCCGCCCCAACCGATGTGAGGGGATGAGGGGATGAGGGGATCTGTTCCGCAACGCTATAATGGAACCGTGGGACTGAAGCAGAAGGACCTGGAAGCCCGCCTGGCCCGCACCGAGCAGCAGTTGCGCCTGTTCCAGAAGATCAGCCGTTTCCTGGTTCGCGACCTGACTTTGCAGGAGGTGCTCCAGGGCGTCATCGAGGTGGTGGTGGAGTTCCTGGAGTGCGACTCCTGCCTGGTCTACCTGCTGGAGGCCGACGAGCTGGTGCTGGCGGCCTCCAACAGCCCCCTGCCCTCCGAAATCGGCAAGATCCGCCTGCGCCTCAGCGAGGGACTCACCGGGTGGGTGGCCCGGGAGCGCCGCATGCTCTCCATCTCCAAGGAGTGTTACCGCGACCCGCGCTTCAAGTTCTTCGGCTCGCTGCCGCAAGATACCTATGAAGCGTTCCTATCGGCCCCCGTGATCTCGCGCGGCCGCGTGGTGGGCGTCATCAACGTCCAGCACCGCGATCCCCACCAGCACACCGGCGCTGAGATGGAAATGCTGGCCACCGCCGGCGAGCAGCTCGGCTGCGCCCTGGTGCTGGCCCGCCTGGCCTCCCAAGCCCCCGCCCAGGTCGCCTAGTCAATCGCAAAAAGAGGCTTTCTCCGTGCCTCTGTGCCTCTCGTGCGACAATGTAGTGGCAGGGAACACATCATGAAGGACGACTATGTGAAAAAGGTAGGCGCAACTTTTCGTGTCGCCGGAACGAGAGTCTCCTTGACCTCTATCGTGGATACGTTCCGAGAAGGCCAGTCTGCGGAGAGCATTGCAGAGAATTACTCAGCCCTGACTCTCGAGCAAGTGTACGGGGCTCTGGCCTTCTACCTTCGGCGCCAGAAGGAGATCGATGATTACTTGCGTCGGGAGGAAGCAGCCGATGAAAGAGCCAGGGGAGACTGGGCGGCTGACCCCTCTAACCTGATCCGCAAGCTGCGCCGCGCCCGTCATGCGAGTCCAGTTCCAGGCTGACGCCAATCTGGACGAAAGAATCAGGCGGGGCCTTTGCCGTAGCGCGCCGGGTGTTGACTTTCAGACCGCGTCCGCTGCCGGCTTGCAAGGGCTGCCAGATGAGAAGGTTCTGGCCCTCTGCGCCGACCAAGGCCGACTTCTTGTCACCCAGGACCGCAGGACGATGGTGGCTCACTTTCGCCAGTTTGTCGCCCGGCGCGAAAGTCCCGGCGTAATCCTGGTCCGACGGCGCGCTCCGCTGGGTCTCATCATCGACGAGCTCCATATGATTTGGCAGGCCAGCATCGCGGAGGAGTGGCGCAACCAAATCGCTTGGATTCCGCTTTGATCGTTCAAGGCTGGCGGCCGCGGAACTCCGCGAACCAGTTGTGCACTACGCCGCTCCTGGGGCGACAGCGCCCTGCGGAACATCGCAAAGGGGCGGCTGTGGATTACTGAAGATCAGGCGCGGCGCATGACCTCAGTGGTCGTCAACGGCAGCCTTCCGCTCTCCCATTCACTCCAGCAGCAGCACCGCCATGGCCCCGTCGGTGATCAGCTCGTCTCCGGTCGCGTTCCGGCTCTGCCGGGGCACCTCCGGCCGCTCCACCAACGCCAGCCCTTTCACCTGGCCCGTGAACACCAGGTCGCTGACCACCTTGGCCCGCTCGCGGTCAATCTCCGAATCGATCTTGTGGATGAAGGTCTTGTTCTCCGGCGAGAACTCGATACCGGTGTCATGAGTCGCCGCGCACACCCACACCGGCCGCCCCTGGAAGGTCTGGGGCCGCCTCCAGATCCGCAGATGGTGCCGTTTGGCGAAGGTGTTGTATTGCTTCTGAAACACCAGGTCCGGTTTCTGCCCTTCCAGCAGCAGGATCGACATGGGGGCCTCCTTATAACCCCGATTCTCCGCGATGGCCTTGAACGTCTCCAGCTTCGACGCCCCGCTCAGGGCCGCCGCCGTGGTCCACCCCGCGGCCGTGAAGCTGGCCTCCAGCGCTTGCTCGGAGCCGAGGAACATCAGATTCGTGATGTCGGAAGGCAGCGGCGGCTTCTCCGCCGTGGTCTGGAACGGCTGGCGGTTCACCATTTCTCCCAGCGCGGTCTCATTCGTGATCGCCGCCGGCGCCGGACCCGCGGCGGGTTCCACCGCAACTGGCTTGGTCAATTCCAGGGTCAGCTCCACGCCCGGATCACACACGATGTCCACGTCGGCCGGCTTCAAGATTGCCTCCTTGGCCGTCCGCAGCCAGTCCCCGAAAACCCCGGCTCTGCCTCCCAGCATCTCCAGGCCCCGATCCATCTGCGCCGTCAGGGTCTCGCTGGCCTTGACGCCCCGGATGGTTCCGTTCTCATCCACCGACTCTCGGGCGTTGTCCACCTCGACAACCTTGGCCACGATCTTCGCTGCCCCCAGTTGCGAAAACTCCAGGTCCAGGCTGGCCGGCTCCTCCGGCTGGATTTTCGGCTTCTCTTCCGCGTCACCGGCCTTGCCGCTCCCAGTCGCGGGCTTGGCCGCTTGCTGCCCGCCCTTTACCCAAGCACGCGCCGCCTTGACCTGGCCCTTTACGACGCTCCCGGGCGGCGCCACGATCTGGCCGGCGACCACCACCGGGGCTACCAGGACCGCCTCCACCGCCTGGCCCGCCTTCGAGGCGTTGCTGGCCACCTTGGTCTTCAGCCGGATCTCCAGCCTGGTCCCGGCCGGCAGCTCCAGGGTCGCCGCCCCGGCCGTGGCGCCCGCCCATAGCATGACTAATGCCGACGCCTGTCTCATCCGATGCCTCCGTGATACACTAACGGCCCTCATGCGCAGAATCCTGCTGGGCGCCTGGATGGCCGCCCTGGCATCCGGCGCCGATCGTTGGGAGCTCCAGTATTTCTATGACAAGGACGATTCTACGCTCTCTTTCCAGGATCTGCAGTTCGCCTCCCCGGAAAAAGGCCTCGCCCTGGGGGTGGTCACCGAACCGCGGCGCCGGCGTCCCGTCACGCTGGTCACCTCCGACGGCGGCAAGTCCTGGAACCTCCTGCCCCTCAAAGAGACCGGCATGTCGCTCTTCTTCCTCCACGAGGGTGCTGGCTGGATGATCAGTGATAAAAAGCACATCTGGAAGACCACGGACGCCGGCCGCACCTGGACCCAGGTCCCTCTCTCAGGCATTCGCACCACGCCATTGCGCGTCTTCTTCCTCGACGAATCCCGCGGCTGGCTCCTGTGCGCCGAAAAACAGGTGTATGCCACTGCCGACGGCGGCCGTTCCTGGCAGCCCCTGGAGGCCGCCAGCCGCCCCGACCTGCCAGCCGAGCGCTCCCTCTACACCTGGGCGACCTTCGCTGGCCGCCAGATCGGCCTCATCACCGGCTTCAGTCGCGGCCCCGAGCGCCGCTCGTTGGTGCCGCCGTGGATGGATCCCGAGTCCATCCCGCTGGGCCGCCCCCCTACCGACGCCATGCTGTTGCATTCCACCGACGGCGGCGCCACCTGGACCCACCATGTCCTGCGCCGCCTGGGCGAGCTCACGCGCGCTCGCATCTCTTCGGGCGGCGAGTGCCTCCTTTTGCTCCGTCGCCCCGACTCCCTCACGGTCGCGACCGAGATCACCACCCTGGACCTGAAGACCCTCCGCGGCAAGTCCGTCTACGGGGAGAGGGACCGCTACCTCACCGACGTCGCCTTCGCCGGCCCCGACCGGGTCTTCGCAGCGGCCGTCGACCAGGCCGGCCGGACGCCCTTCCCCGCCATCCCCTCGAAACTTCGGGTCCTGGAATCTCGCTCGCCCGGCTTCACCCGCTGGACCGAGATGGAAGTCGACTACCGTGCCGAGGCCGCCCGCGCCGTCCTGGCGGCGCCCGGCCCGGCTCATGCCTGGATCGCCACCGACACCGGCATGATCCTGAAATGGACCCGCGACTGACCCCCGCCTATGAGCCGTACTCCACCCAAAGCCTACCGCAACATCCCGTTTCTGAACAGCTACCACGCCCGGCCCTTGCGGATCCTCTCCGAGTACCTGGAGCCATTCGCCCGTTTCCGCCAGGAAAAGGTCCGCGACACCATCGTCTTCTTCGGATCGGCCCGCCTCTGCGACCGCGAAACCGCTCAGGACTGCATCCGCAAAGCCCGCACCACCCTCAGCCGCCGCCAGGCCCGCCGCCTGCTCCGGACCAGCGCCTACTATGAAGATGCTCGGGAACTGGCCCGCCTGCTCACCCAGTGGTCCAGGTCGCTTTCCACCGACCCGGACCGCTTCGTGGTCTGCTCCGGCGGCGGCCCCGGCATCATGGAAGCCGCCAACCGCGGCGCCGCCGAGGCCGGCGGCCGCTCCATCGGCCTCAACATCACTCTCCCCTTCGAGCAGGTCCCCAACCCCTACATCTCCCGCCGCCTGGGCTTCGAGTTCCACTACTTCTTCATGCGCAAGTACTGGTTCGCCTACCTCGCCAAGGCCCTGGTCATCTTCCCGGGCGGCTTCGGAACCTGTGACGAGCTCATGGAGATCCTCACGCTCAACCAGACCGGTAAGCTCAAGAAGAAGGTGCTGGTCCTCATCTACGGCCGCAAGTTCTGGGACCAGGTCCTCAACTTGGACGCCATGCAGCAGTGGGGCATGATCGACCCCGCCGACCGCGACTTCATCCACTACGCCGACTCCCCCCAGGAGGCCTTCCAACTGGTCACCGACTGGCTCTTGCGCCACTACCCCACCGCCACCCCCGACCGCTGAAATGCTCGGGTGCGCGACCGTGTCATCCCGAGCGCAGCCGGTGTCATCCCGAGCGCAGCGGTGTCATCCCGAGCGTAGCGAAGGATCTGCTTTCGCCCCGGGGCAACAGCAGATCCCTCGCTACGCTCGGGATGACAATTGCGCTCGGGATGACAATTGCCGGGACAGCCCCAATCCTCTTGACTTCCCGCCGCCCAGTCTGTGATATCCTCAGGGTGCCTACCCCGCTCCGGAGTCTTACCAGGAGGTGCAGCATGCGAACGATGTCCCGCTTATGGCTGGTAGCTGCGGCCGCCACACTCGCCCTCGCCCAGGAACCCGCGCCCGGCCCGGCCCCCACTCCGGGACCCGCCGGCGGCGCCGGTCCCACCACCGGCGGTCCCGGCCTGGGACGCGAACCCTCTCCCGGTGGCCAGCCCGGCCGCCAGCCCCAGGGCCCTTTTGAGCAGCCCGGCCGCCAACCCCAGCAGCGTCCCCAAGAACAGCGCCCTGTCTTCCTTTCCGGCAAGGTCATGCTGGAGGACGGCACCCCTCCGCCGGAACCCGTCACCATCGAGCGCGTCTGCCACGGCACGGTCCGCCCGGAGGCCTACACCGACAGCAAGGGCCGTTTCAGCTTCCAGCTCGGCCAGATGAGCAACGTCCTGATGGACGCCAGCGTCTCCAGCGCCGCCGGCCCGGCTTCCTTCGGCCGCGACCCGATGAACACCGGCGGCTTGGGAGGGCCTACCTCTGGTGGCGGCATGGGCACCGTCGACCTGATGGGCTGCGAGCTGCGCGCCTCCCTCCCCGGCTTCCGCTCCGAGGCTGTCATCCTCACCCGCCGCAGCATGTTCGACAATCCCGATGTCGGCACTATCATCCTGCGCCGGCTGTCCAACGTTCAGGGCACCGCCATCAGCTTCACCACCCTGGCCGCCCCCAAGGACGCCAGGAAGTCCTACGATAAAGCTCAAACCCTGCTGCGCCAGAAGAACCCCAAACACGCCGACATCGCCAAGGAACTGGAGAAAGCCGTCCAGGTTTATCCGGAGTTCGCGGCCGCCTGGAACCTGCTCGGCGAGAGCCGCCTGGTGTTGAAGGACGAGGCCGGCGCCCGCACGGCCTTCGAGAAATCCCTGTCGGCCGATGGCAAGTACACCAACCCCTACTTGCAGCTGGCGGTGCTCGACTTGCGCGCCAGCCGTTGGAAGGAAGCCGCCGAAATCACCGGCCGGCTCACGGATCTGAATCCAGGCCTCACTCAGGCCCACTATTTCAACGCCATCGCCTATTACAACCTGGGCAGCATGGATAAGGCGGAGAAAGCCGCCCGCAACGCTCTCAAGAACGACGAGGGCAACCGCTTCCCGCGGTCGCACCACCTGCTGGGCGCCATCCTGGCCCGTCAGGGCAACTTCCCTTCCGCCGCCGAACAGTTCCGCAGCTATCTCAAGGCGGCCCCCAACTCGGCCGAAGCGGAGCAGCTCCGCAAGCAGCTCACCGAGTGGGAGGGCCTCGGTGTCGTCCAGCGTGCCGAAACCGCCACACCGCAGACCAACAAGGAGAAACCATGAGACTGTCCCGTTATCTTCCAGCCGGGGCCGGCCTGTTGGCCATGGGCCTGGGATCGCTTCCGGCTCAGACGAAGCTCAAAGTCGGCGATCCCGCCCCGGACTTCACACTCAACAGCACCGCCGGCAAGCCCGTGCGGCTGTCCGATTATAAGGGCCAGAAAAACGTCGTCCTGGCCTTCTATGTCCTGGCCTTCACCGGTGGTTGAGAGAAGGAAATGAAGGCGTACCAGGATGGTATCGCCAAATTCGAAGCCGCCGACACTCAGGTCTTCGGCATTAGCGTGGACAGCCTCCCGGCCAACGGGCATTGGGCCAAAGAGCTGGGCGTTTCCTTCCCCCTGTTGAGCGATTTCATGCGCAAGGTTTCGGCCGACTACGGCGTGTACAACGCGGAGCGGGGCTTGGCCAACCGCACGACTTTTGTGATCGACAAGGAAGGAAAGATCCAGCACATCGAGGAGGGCAAGGGCGCCATCGACCCCACCAGCGCCCTGCAAGCCTGTAGCCGGTTGAAGCGCTGAGCAGCCGGGTAGCACAGGCATTCCTGCCGGTCGATAGCCGGGCTTTGGCCCCGCCTAAGCCGGACTGAATTCCGGCTGCCTAAAGGCCCCCCTTCTACAAGAGCAAGTCAAAAGTGTAACCCCCCCATCCGCCTGGCCGGCCTCACCGCCTCTCACGACCGTCGCACGATTCTCTATTCCCGGGTGGACTCCGCCGCCGCCGACCTGATGTTGGTGGAAAACATCTGGAGAAGGGGTCCCGGTTCTTGATCACGGAGGCCAGTCTAATTCCAACTTCTCTCTGGCGTGAAGTCGCCATATGTGCAATCTCTCCGTCGAACTCCGATGACTTTGCCTAACCGTTGCGCCTGCGTCCTCAACTCTGGTTGCCGCAAAACACGACGGATGAAGGACGCGGCTTGGGATCGGCTGACAAACAGACAGACCATACAGTAGCGTGGATGACAAAGGTCACGGTGGAAGAAATCTCGATCGGAGGTGAAGAAGGTCGCGCCGGAGCTCTGGTGCAGGAAGCGGATGACATCTTCGTCGGCCATCCCCATGCTCCCGATGTCGTAGCCGACGTGTCGAACAGGAATGCGCCAACCCTGGAGCAAGGCCCGCTGGTCAGCGAAGATGTTTTCGTCGAGAATGTTCACCGGTTTGCCAGCGCCGGTTCCGGCGCGGGCCGGCTTTCCTGGATGGCTAGTGCTTCCGAGGCAACCAGGATCGCCTCAGCAATTGCTTCTTTGCTGACCTTCCCGCCGCAGTTTTCCATGATGGTTTCCCAACTGATCCCCTCGGCGAGCATCTCTAGTACATCTTTGACAAATATGCGCGTGCCCCGAAAGGTCGGCTTCCCATGGCAGATCCTGGGATCGGCCACAATGTATTTCCCCAGTTGTTTCGCATTCTTCATCGGGCCGTCAGGTCTCCTGTACCATCGTATATCAGGTCCCGTGCTGGCGGTGCACAGCTCCGTGATGCCCCTGGGCCGCCGAAATTCCATTGACTTGCCCACCAAGGCGGCTTAAGATGGACGGCCAAGGACGGCTTTCCTCCCCATGATCGGCCGCACCCTCGAAGGCTAGTAGCCGATAACCGGGTATTCGAGGCCTACGCCGTCCTTGGCGAAAGCGTCCCCGCTTTAACCAGAAGACTCAGCCGGTAGTAGGATTCGCGAAGTTCCTTCAAAGCGAGTTGCAGCTTGTGAACGAAGTCGCCTCCCGATTCCGCAGCCCGCGCTTCCTCGTAGTTGGCCCTAACTAACTGCTGTCCCAGATCGCAAAAGGGCCGCAGGCACTTTTGACTTTTAACTTTTGACTTGCCTTTACGTAATACTCTAACAGAGGCCACCCCATGCCCACCATAGACACCCACGCCCACATCTACTCGCCGGACGAACGGAGCTATCCTGCCATCGAAAAGCCGCTCCGCCCGCCAGGCGGGAAGGGCTCCGTCGACGACCTCCGCCGCGAAAGCCGGGCCTGCGGGGTAACCGCGGTCTGTGCCATCCAGACAAGCACCTTCTACCGCTTCGACAACCGCTACATCCTGGACAGCGCCAAGGCCAACCCGGACTGGATCGCCGGAGTCGTAACGCTCGACCCCGATGACCGCCACAGCCCGCTGTTGCTGGCGCAGTACGTGCGCGACTATGGCATCCGCGGCCTGCGCAGCATCCCGGCCCGCGACGGCCGCCTCGATCACCCCGGCGTCCGCGCCCTCTGGGACACTGCCCTGGCCCAGGGCATCGTCATCAACGCCCTGATCGGCCGCGAGAAGGCCGCCGATCTTCACCGCCTGCTCGAAGACTTTCCCAAGCTGCGCGTGGTGCTTGACCACTGCCTGAACCTGAAGGCCGGCCAGGATCTGGATTCCACCCTGGCCGAGGTCCTGCGGCTGGCCCGCCACAAGAACCTGCACGCCAAACTCACCTTCATCCCCACCGGCAGCGCCACCGGCTACCCGTGCCGCGACATGCACGACGCCTGCCGGAAGGTCATCCAGGCCTTCGGGGCCAACCGTTGCGTCTGGGGCAGCGATTTTCCCTGCGAGCTGTGGTGTCCCAAGGTCAGCTACGCCGAGCACCTGCGGATCTTCACCCACGACCTGGCCCTTGACCAGGCTGCCCGGGAGGCCATTCTCGGCAATACGGCGCGGCGACTGTGGTTCCCTAAGCTGTAGTCATCGAGGGTCACACCAGCCCGCGAAGGTACCGGTGGCTGCGCTCGGCCGCCTCCGCCACCGTCATGATCCCGGCAAAAGCCTGGTGCACCGTCACGTAACCGTCGTAGCCGATCCCATGAAGCCCCTCGAACACCTTCTCGAAGTTCACCCCGCCTTTCTCCCACATGCCGATGTGATCGAGCGGCACCCGGCCGCGGGTCCAGGTCTCGACCGCCGCCGGCCCCTTGGGCGTCAACAGATGATTCTGCATGTAGGCATTCATCAGCCACGGCTTTAGTTTCCGGATGGTCTCGGGGCCGTAGTCCTGGCCCGAGATCAGCCAGTTGGCCGGCTCGTAGATGATGCCGAAATTCGCCCGGTTGACCGCCTTCAGCACTTCGAGCGAACCCGCCACGGTCTCGAAGAGGCTGGCGCAGTGCGACTGGTGGGCCAGCCGAATCTTGCGCTCCCGGGCCTGGTCAGCCGCCCGCTGGGCCCAGGCGATGTCCTCCTCCTTCTTCATGCACACCCGGATCAGGTCGGCGGCGAAGGTCTCGGCCAGATCCAGGTACGGGGCGATGTTACGGAGGCACTGCGGCCCCTCCTCGTTGTTGGAGGGCACCGCAAAGTCCCCCGTGACCATGGAGGCCTTCAGGCCGGCGGCGTCGACGGCGCGGCGCATCTGACGCAGCCGCTCGGCCGGCGTCTGGATTCCGCCCTGGGAGGCGCGCAGGCAGATGGCCTGATAGCCGGTCTTTTTCGCCAGCGCCACCAGGTCGTCGAAGGCCATGGTGGTCTTGGTCTTGTCGCTGAAGCTCTCGGCCACTCGGGCCGAGAGGGAAAGCTTCATGCGGGCGCCGGCTGGCCCGGCCAGCCCCGCCGGAACGGCAGCCCCCGCACCCAATCCCATCGAAGCGGCAGCCAGAAAAGTGCGTCGGGTCATGGCTCCGATTGTACCCCCTGGTAGCGAGAAACGCCGCGAGAAACGCCGCTATAATCCTGCTGGCCATGCCGCGTCTCGTCCCCTCGGCCGTCCTGCTGTGCCTGCTGAGCGCCCTGACCGTGGCGCCGCGCCTCTACCACTTCACCCATCCGCCCATCGACGCTCAACACTACCGCCAGACCTGGACGGCCGCCATCATCCGCAACTATGTCGAGCGTGACGCCAACTTCCTGCGCCCCGACGCCGGCGTGCTCGGCGAGAACCGCTGGGCCTACCTGGAGTTTCCCCTCTACGAATATCTTCTGGCCCTGCCCATGATGGCGGCCGGCTACAGCGAGGCGCTGATCCGGCTCTTCAACATCGCCTGCGGCCTGGCCATGGTCCTGGTGTTGTTGCAATTCCTGCGGGACCAGGGGCTGAGCGAGGAGGCGGCGTGCTACCACTACAGGCAGATGTACCGGCGCGCGGGCGCCCCATAAGGCGGGTTGGTCTATAATCGAGGTGGGGAGCACCGTGCTGACAGACTACCTCCGGGGTGCGTTGCGCCAGGCGAAATACGAGATACTGGCGGACGATGGACAGTTTTACGGCGAGATTCCGGGGTTTGACGGCGTTTATGCGACTGCATCCACGTTGGAGGCCTGCCGCGAAGAGCTGGAAGAAGTCCTGGAAGAGTGGCTTCTGCTGCGCCTCTCCGAACGCCTGGCTGTCCCGGTCGTCGACGGCATCAACCTTGCTGTCCAGCAGACGGCCTGATGCCCCGGTTCGGTCCCCTCAAGCGCGAAGCGAGGGATCTGCTTTTTACGCCCATGGCGGCCGCCCGGGGAGTCACCAGCAGATCCCTCGCTGCGCTCGGGATGACAACTGGCGCCGGGATGAAAAGTGGCCCCAGCCATGCCTTGTTGGTCTGAGGCGAAGCCTCGCTAGGTTTTGACCGCGAAGAGTGGGAAATGCTTTAGGCGCCTTTAGGCGCCGCCCCCCAGGTGCTCCCCCAGCCAGCGGATCATCTCCCCGATGTAGTCCGGCGGATTCACGGCCCCCGCGAAGGTTGGTCCGTGGCCGCCGCCCGGCACCCGCAACAGCCGGGTCGTAACGCCCGCCCCCCGCAGGGCCTTCTCCATGTTCTCCGACTGCTGGAAGGGCACGGTCTCGTCCCGGTCGCCGTGCATCAGCAGGATAGGCGGATCGTCGGCTGAAACGTGCGTCACTGGCGAGGCCTCGCGAAACGTCCGGGCCTCGACGGATTTCGGATCGGCGTTGCGGCCGGGACCCACGCCCAGGAAGGAAACCGGGGCGCCCCCACCACCGGGTCCCATCCCTGCCAGGTCCGCCGGGGCCGCCCGCGCCACCACGCACTGCACTTTGGCGCTTTCCCGGCTCACCGGGTCGGGATCCTCGGGGTCGCCCTTGCCGTCCAGCAGCCCGAGCATCAGCACGAGGTGTCCGCCCGAAGAGCCTCCGACCGCCCCGATTCGATCCGGGCGGATGCCGAACCGCCTGGCGTTGTGCCGCGCGAATCGCGCGGCTCGCTGGGCGTCCTCGACCGCCGCCGGGTAGTGGAACCGCGGCGCCGCCCGGTGATTGATGGCGAACACCGTGTAGCCCGCCGCCGCCAGCGGCCTGGCATAGACCTCCTCCTGGCCGCTTTCCTTCAGCGGCCGGGCGCTCCAGGCCAGTGGCGCGTGCCAGCCGCTGCCGGAGATGAACACCACCCCGTAGCCGTTGGGCTTCTCGGGATGGTAGACGTCCAGGAGCAAGGCCAGCCCCGAGTACATCCCGTAGATAACGTTAGACTCGAGGCGCACCTCGGCACCTGCCGCCAGGCCCACCGCCAACCCCAACCAGAGGAGCCGCCTCATGGCCGCAGCTTTGCGTACACAGCCCGCACCGACACCCGGTTGCGGGTCTCGTCCTGGCCCCAGGGCTTGTGCGAGGAAAGGTCCACCTGCTTCTCCAGTTGATCCACCGCCACACCCCGCTCGATTCCGGAGCGAACCTGGCGGACCATGTCGGCCAAGTAGGCCCGCTGGCCGACTACGGTGGCCTTGTTTCCCTGGGCCCCGTGACCGGGGATCAGGGTGGCCACCTCCAGCTGCATCATGCGGTCCAGACCGCGGACCCAGCCGTCGGGGTCGGCGTCCCGGTCGGCGATGTTGTTGCCCGGCCGGTTCAGACACAGGTCGCCCGTGAAGAGGATGCGCTCCTTGGGCAGCCAGGCCACCGCATCGCCGCGCGTGTGGCCCGGCCCCATCTTGAGCAGCTCCACCCGCCGCGAGCCGTCGTCCAGAACCATCCGCTCGCGAAACAGGATCTGCGGATGCTCCAGCCGGTCCTTGGACGCCAACTCCTTGACGTCGGCGCTCGCGGCCCACTGGGCCGGGTTTTTCTCCCGCGACTCGACGCCGCAGTCCTCGGTGCAGATCACCGTTGCCCCGGCATCGACGAAGATGCTGTTGCCGAAAGCGTGATCCGAATGGTAGTGGGTGTCGAAAACGAACCGGATCGGCTTCTGTGTCGTTCGCCGGATGTCCTCCAGCGCCGGCCGCGCCCCCCAGGGGAAGTTGGCGTCAATCACCAGTACGTAGTCGCGAAACTCCACCCACCCGGTGTTGGCGATGATGCGTTTGGCCGGCTCGGCTTCGCGGTACCACACCCCCGGCGCGATCTGACGCACCTGGCCCGTCTGGCCGGCGCCTGCCACCAGCAGCAGCAGGCCGAAGACGGTAGCGGCTGCCAGGCGCTTCACTTCTTTTTGACCTTGGCGTCGAACTTGGCCATCCCCTGCGCAGCGCGGACGGCCTTGACCAGGTCGTCCACCTTGCAGGCCGCCGAATCATACTTCACCACCGCCTCCTTGGCCTCGAACGAGACCTTGGCTTCCTGAACGCCTTTCACGGCTTGCAGTGCAGACTGCACTGCGTCGGCGCAGCCCCCTCAATGCAGGCCCGTGACTTCCAGGGTGACCGTTTCGACCTTGGCAACCAGCAGCGCGGCCATCGCCAGACCCGCCAGCAACACAATAACCTTCCTCGGCATAGCCCCTCCTCCGGGGTTGGATTATACCAGACTCACTGTAGGGCAGAAAGAAAAGTTCGACGCTTCATGGCGGATTTCCCGGGGCCGCTTGGCCCAGCCCGCGCTCCCGGACCGAGTCGGGGGCGTTGCTCTACCGCGGCGAGGCGCTGCTCTACCGCAGAGACGCCGAGGACGCAGAGCCACGCAGGGAAAACCGGTTTCGGTTGCGGCGGCGTCCACTCAGCCCCCCTCGGCGTCCTCTGCGCCTCTGCGGTAAAGCGCCGCCTCATCCCGAGAACTTATACCCGATCCGGTGGACGGTCTGGATGTAGACGGGGTCGGCGGGCTGGTCCTCGATTTTCTGGCGGAGGTTGGCGATGTGGCTGTCGACGGTGCGCGTCAGGGCCTGGCCGTGGTAGCCCCAGATGCGGTCCAGCATCTCGGCGCGGGTGATGACCTGGCCGCGATGCTCGATCATGTAGCGCAGGATGTCGAACTCGCGAGGGGAGAGGTCCAGGGATTGGCCGTTCCTGGTCGCTTCAAAGGAAGTGAAGTTGATGGAGATGTCGCCGAAGCGGTAGGTTTCGACGCGAGGCTGCCCGGAGCGGCGCAGGATGGCTTCGGTGCGAGCCAGCAACTCCGCCACGCTGAAAGGTTTGGTGAGGTAGTCATCGGCGCCGATCTTCAGGCCGGTGACCTTGTCCTGTTCCAGGTTGCGCGCCGTCAGCATGAGGATGGGAGTGTCCAGGTGCCGCTCCCGGAGCTTCCGGCAGACGGCCAGGCCGTCGAGCTTGGGGAGCATGATGTCGAGCAGGATGAGGTTGGGAGGCTGGTCGAGGGCCAGGGCCAGGGCCTGCTCCCCGTCGGTGGCCACCGAGACTTCGTAGCCTTCGTAAGAGAGATTGTCCTTGAGCAGCCGGACCATGGCGGGTTCGTCCTCGACAATCAGAATTCTCTGGCGGGACATCAGCTCTGGGGAGCGGGAAGCTCGATGGTGAAGGTGCTGCCCTGGCCTGGGGCGGAAGAGACCCGCACGGCGCCGCGGTGGGCTTCCGCGAAGTGTTTCACCAGCGCCAGGCCCAGGCCGGCCCCATTGGTCTTGGCCACGGAGTCGGAATCGGTGCGGTAGAACTTCTGGAAGATGCGGAGGTGCTCGCGGCGGGGGATGCCGATGCCGCGGTCGGTGACCGAAACCTGGACTCGGCCGTTGCTGCGCGCCACCTGGACGCCGATGTAGCGCTGCTGGCCGGAGAACTTGATGGCGTTGCTGATCAGGTTGAGCACCGCCAGGGAAAAAGCCTGGGGGTCGACGGGAACCGGCGGCAGCTGCTCCTGGACGCGGCGCTCCACCGTGAAGCCGCCCTTCTCCAGCTCGTAGGAGAAATGGGCCAGGGTCTCCTCGACCAGAGCTCCCAGGTCGGTCAGGGCCGGCTGGTAGCGTTTCAGGCCCACCTCGATCTTGGAGAACTCCAGGATCTTGTCGATCATCATGGAGAGCTTCAGGATCTCGGTCTCGATGATACAGAAGTACTCCTCGCGATCGGAGGGGCTGCCGAGGCGGTTGAGGTGCAAGGTTTCGGCGAAACCCCGGATGAGGGAGAGCGGGGTCTTGAGGTCGTGCGAGACGCTGGCGACGAACTCGGACTTGGCGCGCGAGAGGCGCATTTCGCGCGCCGCGGTGATGCCGATGAAGGCGATGGCGATCAACAGCACCGCGGTGATGGCCAGGGTAATCCCCAGGCCGCGGCCCAACTGCGAGCGGGCGTATTGGCCCAGGGCGTCGCCGGGGAAGCCTGCCCGGATGGTCCAGCCCGGCAGCAGTCCCCTCTGCTGGTACAAGGGTTCGCGGACCTCCAACCGCGCCTGGGAAGCATCGGAGGTCCCCACCTGGCGGCCGGTTTCGTCAAACACCGCGGCCACCGGGGCGCCCAGGGCCTGGTCGCCGGTGGAAGCCAGCCGCGCCAGGTGCTTCTTCAGCAGCGCCGGGAAGTAGTCCTGCGCCAGCACCCGGGTGGGGATGCCGAAGCCATAATACCCGATGTTGCGGCCGGGCTTGTCGGGCGGTCCCTCATCGACACGATGCACGAACAGCTGGTGGCGATCCCCGTCCAGCTCGGCGTAGGCGGTCTGAAACAGGGCGCCCGGCGGCATGCGCAGCGCCTCCAGCATGGCCGGGATGCCGGCTGCCGCGGCGTCGGATTCGTTCCAATCCATGCGGCGCGCCGGGCCGGGCCGGAAGACCAGCACTTCCGGAGGGCGGCCCTCGGGCTGGTTGCGGAAAGCGAAGAAGAGGCTGAGCCGGGGCATCGTCCGGCGGGTGATCTCGGCCAGCTCGTCGATGCGGGCCAGGTCGCGCTTGGCCAGCCAGTCATGATACTCGGCTCCGGAGAGGCCGGTCCGCAGCCATTGGGCAAAGTCGTTCTCCGACTCGACGCGCGCCCCGACCAGGGCCTGCTGCAAGTTGCCCACGATGGCCCGGCGGGTCTGCTCTTCGACCTGAGCCAGTGATCTGTACTGCAAATAGGCAAGAACCGCCGCCGGAACCAGGGCAATCGTGACCAGGAGCGCCAGCCACCGCATGTCCTTACTCTACACCCCTGGAGGGGCGCGGTGGAGGGCCTCCACAGTTTCTTGACAACCTTTTGACCGCGGCTCGACGCCGCAGGCGGCCGTGAAGGGCACAATGGAAAGCACGATGATGCGAATCCTGGTACTGGCGGGGATGTTCCTGGCGGCGTTTACCGCGATCGGCTCGGCGTAGTAGCACAGGCATTCCTGCCTGTCGGGGACGGGGTTACAGCGCTCGCACGCCGACTTGGCGGAAGCGGTGAAACTTGCCGGCCACCCACCGCTTGCCGCCGTGCACCTGCAAGGCGATGTGTCCATCGGCCCGGCGGGTTTCGGTGTCGCGCCAGTCGGTCAGCAACTGTTCATTCATCCATACCTGGATCCGCGGCGGCGCTCCCTCGATGCGCGCCCGCAGCGAGTTCCAGTCGTCCTTCTTCCAGAGCTTCCAGAAGTCACGGGCCGGCGCGCCCTGAGTGCCGGGCAATCGCTCGCCGTAGATGCCGCCGACGCTGCCGCCTTCCAGATAATCGATCATCACCTGGTAGGCGTGACCGTCGGGGTTGGAGCGCAGGAACAGTCCCCCGTCACAGCCAAAGTCCGGCCGGATCTCGACATAGACCTCGAAGTCTTTGTAGATGTCGTCGGAGAGCAGGATGCCGCCCACCCCGGGGGCGCTCTGGGTGGCCGTCAGGACCCCGCCCTCGAGGATGCGCCACTCCGAGGTGCGGCCGTGGTGATTGGTCATCGAGACGTGCCATCCGGCCAGGTTCTGGCCGTTGAACAGAGAGGTGAAGCCGGCAGGTAGAGGCATGCTATATGTTACTAGACGTGAAGCTGCTGTTGTTCTCCGACATCCACCAGGACCTGCGGGCGCTGGAGGCCCTGATGGCTACGCCGGCCGACCTCTACATCTCGGCCGGAGACCTGGCCAACTGGCGGAAAGGGCTGGAGGAGTGCGGGCGGGTGATGCGGGTCCACGGCGACAAGGTGTGGGTGCTGCCGGGGAATCACGAGTCGGCGACCGATATTGCGGGATTGTGCGCCCAGTTCGGGTTTCGGGACTTTCATGAGCAGGCCTGGCAGGTGGGGCGCTACTGGATCGCGGGGCTGGGTTACTCGAACCCGACCCCGTTCAACACCCCTGGCGAATACACCGAGGAGGGACTCGGCCGGCGGCTGGAGAGGTTTGCGGCGCTGGAGCCGCTGGTGCTGGTATGCCACACGCCGCCCTTCGGCACCGGCCTGGACCGCGTGGCGCCGGGACGCCACGCCGGCAGCTCGGCGGTGAGGGCCTTTCTGGAAGCGCACTCGCCGGAGCATTTCTTTTGCGGGCACATCCACGAGTGCGGGGGCGTGGAGACGCGGCTGGGCCGGACGCGGGCGCGGAACCTCGGCAAGAAGGGCTACCTGCTGGAGATTTGAGTATGCGGGCGTTTGACCATGTGGGGATTCCGACGAATGAGAAACAGCCCGGCGAGATGTACGTCGCGGCCACGAAGGTGTGGGTGACCGACCCGGCGCGCCACCCCTACCGGATCGAATACCTGCGCTTCGAGCCCGACAGCCCGGTGACCGGTCCGGTGCGCGACCAGCCCCACGTCGCTTTCCGAGTCGACCAACTGGCGCCGGCCATGGGAGATCACCCGGTTCTGCTGGGTCCTTTTCAGGCCACCGAGACGTTGCAGGTGGTGTTTGTCCTGATCGACGGAGCGGTGTTCGAATTCATGGAGCAGGCCGGGGGCGGCCACTGGTTCCGGGCGAGCTAGCGGAGTCGTCCGAGCGAAGTGACCTCCTGTCGTCCCGAGCGCAGCTGTCATCCCGAGCGAAGCGAGGGATCTGCTTGCGCCTCCAGCCTCGCGGCACAGCCGGAACCTCCCCCTCGCTGCGCTCGGGATGACAGCTGCGCTCGGGATGACGCAACGGACCTGGTCAAGGAGCAGGCGGAGACCGCCATCGGCTGCGCGCTGGCTTGGCTCGCCCAGTTCCCCCTTGAAAAAGAGGCTGGCTTTGTCCTTCCGCCGCTGCTGGGTCGAGACCTAGACACAGCAGCCGGCAATTCAGCCGTCACTTTTGCCCTCCAGGTTACGGCATCCGAGGTCGCAGCAGTCTGGCCTATCCGAAGGGACTTCCAGGTAGATCTACCTGGATGTCCCGCAGACGCCCCGGCACCTGGCCGCAAAGTCGGCTAGCCGGACCAGTGCCAGATCCAGGAGTGCCGATTCTGAAACGGCGCTCCTGGACATAAATGCACATCCACGGCCGCGCCTCCCGAGCACACGTCAATCTCCGCGCAACGCTCAAGTCTTGCGGGCGTCATGGTTGTCTCACGCTGATCAGTGCGGTATTACTGGGTTGTAGGCCGATCCTCACAATCAGGGGGACGTTCCCAGTGACACCCGACGGGACGCGGATGTTTACCTGGAGCAGTCCGACGCTGCCCGGCGTGAGGCCGGAAAACAACACGTCGGCCGATCGACCCCCAATCGTGGCGGTTGTGGGCAACACGGGACGAGACAAAGGATCGGCCCTGGCGGCCGCGCCGGTCGGAACAAAGTTATCAACCTGACCCTGGCCTGTGAGATACGCTGTGATAACGCTTCCCGGCGTTGCTGGATTCGAGGCGGTGTTAAGCGTCAGGTCCTGATTCTGAGCCACCGCCCGATTCGTGTCGAATTGAAAGATCCCGGGAGCTGTCCTGTCCACTTCGATGCGCTCAGTCGGACTCGATGAACTTCCGACCCTCACGGTGACATCGACGGATCCCGGCTGGATCTCGAACGGTACCTGCGCATTGATCTGATTGGGACTCACGAAAAAAATGGGTGCCCGGAGAACGCCGACCATCGACACCGACGTGCCGCCGAGTTCGGTCGGTAGAGGCACGGTCGTGGCGCTGAGGGTCGTGGTTGCTAGATTGGTTCCAAAGATCGAGATGATTGACCCGGGTGAGAAGCCGAACCAGAAGCTCGCCGCATTAACGATCCCGGCCCGGGAGATTTGCGGGCTGCCACTGGTGGTGGCAACCCCAGGCGTAACCTTCCGGATCCGGAAATAATCGGAGATGTAGAGACTCCCGGCGCTGTCCAACGCAACCGCCTCCGGAAGCGCCAAAATGGCCGCGGTCGCGGGTCCGCCGTCACCCCACTCCGCCCCGGGAGCGGGACGCGGAGGAGGGGCACCAGCTCCTCCGGCCACCGTTGTGATGACCCCAGCCGCGTCGACCTTACGTATCCGGCGGTTCAGTTGGTCAGCGATATACAGTTCTCCGGAGCGACCGATCGCAATTCCCGTTGGCTTGTTCAACTGTGCTGCTGTTGCCGGGCCGCCGTCCAAGGTGAACCCCCCCTCATCAGAGCAATACTCACACCTTGGGTCCGAACGCCCAGCCACAGTGGTCAGTACGCCCGCCGGCGTGAGCTTTCGGACCCAGTTTTGGTCCGAGAAAAAGATGTTCCCGGTCGCATCAACTGCAATCCCGGCTATTCCGAAGGCGATGAAGCCCAGAGGCGGACGTTGTGGGTTGTAAGGCGACCAGCCGCCGGCAACGGTGGAGACCACCCCCGCCCTCGTTACCTTTACAATCCGCGCCGAGTCCGTTGCGTCGGCAGCGTAGAGGTTTCCGGCGCCGTCGAACGCGATCGCAGTGGCGCCACCAATGCCGGCCACCGTTCGGATGATTCCGTCGGGAGTTACTAGCCGGACCCGGTTGCTCCAAGGATGCGCAATGTACAAGCTTCCTGAACCATCGAAGGCTATCGCAGAAGCATACAGCGACGCGGAAGTGGCCGGGCCACCGTCCCCGCTCGGACCTTCCAGTGGAGGCGGAAGGCCGTTGCCGGCAACCGTGGTGATGATGCCGGCAGCGTTGACCCTTCGAACCCGGTTTCCGTCAGCCAGATAGAGGTTCCCCGCGGCATCGAACGCGATGCCGCCCGGGCTGTCGATCTGGGCGGCGGTTGCAGCCGAGCCGTCCCCACCGACACCGCGTTCACCAGTCCCCACCACCGTGGTGATCAGGCCACCCTGCGCTGGCAACTGGCCGAGCGACAGGACTGCCAGTAGCGCGAGTCGTAGTATCGTCACGGGAACCCCTGCTTTCTCCGGTCGACCACCGGTGTTTTCTACAATTGGTAAAACAGCCGCAGCCACTACTGGATCTCGAAGACGGCAAAAGAGGATCGGCCATTCGGCGTGGTGACCTCGACTCGGAACCTATCCCGTCTGGGCACCGACGCAGGCACCACGAAGTTCACCTGGTAGAGCCCCGCGAAGCCGGGGGCGAGCCCGGAGAACAATACCTGCGCGGGAATTCCGGCTACAGTCACCACGGGCTGTACGACGGTCCGATATAAGGGATTGCCATCGGCGGGAGCGACTGAGCCGGACGGAAGCGACCGGCCGGCGGGATCCCCGCCCGGAGTGGCCTTGCCGAGACCAGCGACAAACAGTTGGATGACGTCACCCGGAGCAGCCGGCTGGCCGCAGATCGAGGCAGGGCTTATCCCACTCGCGGTGCAGTTCCTGGGGATGCCCAGCTCCAGCGCCAGACTACTGGGAATCGCCAGCCAGGCCGTGTTGGCGAAAACAGCGGCGGCGAAGACGCTACTAATCCGAAAGATGCCTGGGTCAGCGCTCACCATCCGTAGCGTGTAGTTCGCGCTGATCCCGCCTAAGGTCTTGAGCTGAACCGCTACCTCGCCGCTCTCGGGCAACTCCGAGGGGGCCAGCAGATTCACTTGCCCGGACGAAGCGACCACATGAAACAGAGGGGCACGGATACCGTTGAACGTTGCGGAGAGGCCTTCAAACTCGGTGGCCGGGAACAGGTTGACATTATCGCGAGTCGCCAACCCGGACCCGAAGACGCTGAGGATCGACCCCGGCGCGGCTACGCCCGAATCAGGCCCAAAGGTGGCCCCGTTCACGACATTGTTGATCCTCGGAACCCCTGCGACCAGCGCCACGCTTACATTGACCGCGTTGCTCCGCTTGCCTCCGACTTCGACCACCAGCGGCAGCGTGCCGACTGAGACGCGCCGCGGCACGCGGAAATTCACTTGATACTGGCCTACGAAGCCCGACAAGAGGACGGAAGCCAAGACTTCCGCCGGCTCACCGCCCAGGGTGACGCGTGCGTCGCTGGCCGTGCGTGGCGGTGGGACAGGCGCGGCAGCGCCTGTCGCGACCACTGGAGTCGTTGGACCCAGCCCGAAGGCATGGACGACAAGGACCTCATCCGGCACCGCCGGCCTCCCGGCACTCACCGGGGTTGAATCCGGTCGCAGGACCGTGCCGATGTTCCCGGGCTCGGTGAAGGGAAGTCCCGGCGCATGGGTATCGAGTCGGAGACTAACCGGCGTGGAGCGGACACCCTGGCGCTCGACGACGAGTTCCGCCGGACCCGGCGGAAGCTCGACAGGAATCTGAATGTCCAACTTCTCCGGCGACGCCGTCAGGATCGGCGCCAACACGCCCCGAACGGTAACTTGGGCGTCGCAGAGCCTCGTGGGCACAGGAATGGTGGCAGCGGTGCAGCGGCCGTTGGCGAGATTGGCGCCGAAAACAGCGGTTATCGTCCCCGGGGCCAGCCCGACCGCCGGATCCAGGGCCGCCGCATTGACGACCCCATTAGGTTGGACGGTCGGAGTCTGACAAAACGCGGCAACAGCGACGCACAAGAGAAGCAGGCTGACTCGAGAAGCCATCATGCACTTGACAATGCGCACCGTCTGTCTCCTGCCAGGACGATGGGACCCGGTCCAGACCCCGCCAGCCGCATCAACCGGGATTTCCATTTTGGCTTTCCGGCCGATTGGAGTATACACCCGATCCCCCCTCTGGGTGGACAGTTGAATAAATCCCAACAAATCCCCGGTCACGAAAAAGGAGGCTGTTGAGCAGCGCGCGTCACGCGAACCGACATGGTGGCAAATTTGCCACCATGTCGGTTCTGAGAGACCCGGGACAAGACCAGGCCTCTGGTCAACGTCTCCCCCCGGCCAGTGGCAAACGCCGCGAAGGTTCTGCACCACGGCTGCCAGCTTCGTGCCGCGAACCGACCGTATTGCAGCTCGTCTCCCTTCCTCAAGGCTTGCTGACGCCAGGGCTTCCGGCAACATAGAAACGCAACGGCCAGCCGGCGCAGTGGGTGATGCCGATGCGCGGGGTGACGACGATCTCGAGGGGATCCGGCCGGGGCGGGCGCCGGACGACCAGCTGGCCGCGGGTGACATCGAGGCCGTTGTGGCGGCGGGTGATGCCCATGGCGCGGGTGAGGCGGCCGGGGCCGGTGGCCGAACCGGTCAGGCCCTGGAGAGGCTCCAGCGCCCGGATCAGCACGCAGCCGGGGGCGCCGTCGGGCTCGGCCACCAGGTTCAGGCATTCGTACATCCCGTAGATCAGGTATACGTAGGCGTGGCCGGGCGGCCCGTAGACTATCCGGGTGCGGGAAGTGAGGCCCCGCGAGGCGTGGGCGGCGCGATCTTCCAGGCCCAGGTAGGCCTCGGTCTCGACGATCCGGCCCACCCGGTCGCCGTGAACCAGGCAGGCGCCCAGCAGGTCGCGGGCCACCTGGATGGTCGGCCTGGCGTAGAAGCTGCGGGGGAGGATACTACCCCAGCTTGCGGCCGAGGATCTCATGGACGACGGCAGGATTGGCCTGGCCGCGGGTGGCTTTCATGACCTGGCCGACGAAGAACGCCAGCACGCCCTTTTTGCCGCCCCGGTACTGCTCGAGTTGCTTGGGGTTGGCGGCCAGGATCTGGTCGACGATACTCTCGAGTTCGCCGCGGTCGCTGATTTGCTTGAGCCCTTCGGCCTCCAGGATGTCGGCTGCGGCGCGGCCCGAGGCAAACATCTTGGGGAAGATCTCCTTGGCGAGCTTGCCGGAGATTTCGCCCGAGGCCACCAGGCGCACCAGGCCGGCCAGGCCCGCGGCGCTGACCGGGGACTGCTCGATTTCCAGGCCGGCAGCCTTGAGGGCGCCCATCAGCTCACCCATCACCCAGTTGGCGGCCAGCCTCGGTTCGCCGCTGGTCTCGACCGCCTGCTCGAAGTAATCGGCCGTGGCGGCCGTCAGGGTCAGGACCTGGGCGTCGTAATCGGAGATGCCGTGCTGCTCCACAAAGCGGCGGCGCTTGGCGGCCGGCAGCTCGGGCATGGAGGCGCGGACCTCGGCGAGAAACGCGTCGCTCGCGACCAGCGGCAGCAGGTCGGGCTCCGGGAAGTAGCGGTAGTCGTGGGCGTGCTCTTTGGAGCGCATGCCGGCGGTCTCGCCGGTGTCGACGTTGAACAGCCGCGTCTCCTGGTGAATCCTGCCGCCGCTCTCGAGGATTCCGACCTGGCGGGAGATCTCGTAGTCGAGGGCCCGTTGCAGATAGCGAAAGGAGTTCAGGTTCTTGACCTCGGTCTTGGTGCCGAACTGGGGAGCGCCGCAGGGCCGGACCGAGACGTTGGCGTCGCAGCGGAGGTGACCCTTCTCCATGTCGCAGGTCGAAACGCCGATGTACTGGAGCAGGCGCTTCATCTCCGTCAGGTAGGCGTAGGCCTCGGCGGAGCTGCGGATATCCGGCTCGCTGACGATCTCGATCAGCGGCACGCCGCTGCGGTTCAGATCGACGTAGCTGGAGCGGTCGGAATCGGGGAAACCCTCGTGGATACTCTTGCCGGCGTCGTCCTCGAGGTGTACCCGGGTGACGCCAATGCGCTTGGAACCCCCCTCCAGGGGGATGTCGAGCCAACCGTGCTCGGCCACCGGTTTGTCGTATTGGGAGATCTGGTACCCCTTCGGCAGATCCGGGTAGAAATAGTTCTTACGGGCGAAGCGCGAGGAGGGGCGCACCTGGCAACTCAGCGCCAGGGCGGCTCTTACAGCCAGGGCCAGGGCTTCTCGGTTGACCACCGGCAGGGCTCCGGGCAGGGCCAGGCAGACGGGGCAGACCTGGGTGTTGGGAGGCGAGCCGAACTCGGTCGAGCAGCCGCAGAACAGCTTGGTGCGGGTCATCAACTGCACGTGGACTTCCAGGCCGATAACCGGCTCGTAGCGCGCCAGCACGGCGGCGCCGGGCAGGGCTACCTCGGTTGCCATGGGATGGTTCCTGACGGGATTATAGCACCCAGCCCGGCCAGGCTGGGACACCGCCAGGACCTGTCATCCCGAGCGAAGCGAGGGATCTGTTTTTTGCCAAAACCTGCTGGCCAGCCAATCCGTTAAAAACAGCAGATCCCTCGCTTCGCTCGGGATGACGGGCTCTGGTCCGGAGGGGCCGCCTCCGGCGGCCCCCAGGCCGGCCTAGCCGGCCAGCAGATCCACGATGGCCTCGGCGAATTCGCCCAGTCGGATCCCGTCGAATGTCACGGCCAGCCCCAGCACCTGGCGCCGGCGCGCCGGCGCCTCCGGCGCCCGGGTCTCAAAGCGGATCCGGGTCTCCTGGCGCGGCGGGATCGTCAGGCGGGCTGGCCCCGGCGTGAGCCATCCCGGGGGCACACGCAACTGGGCCGTGACCGGCTTGGGGTGCGAGGCGTGATTGTAGATGCAGGCTTCCACCAGGACCGGCCCGCCCGGCAGCGCCTTTTGGCGGTATGGATAGCAGCGGATCCAGCCCGGATCCAGCCCGAAGTTGGGATCCTCCCAGGGAAACAGCCGCGCAAACAGCTTCTCCCTTTCGCGGAAGAGATCCAGGGCGCGCCGAAGGTATTCCTCCGACACGGGGACCGCACCCCAGTGGGCCGCCACCAGCAGGTCGGGTTTCAGGTCCAGCAACAATTGCAAACACTTCTGGTAGCCATCGGCGGCCCGCAGGAAGCACCGGTTCTGGCTGCAATAGTCGTCGATGCCGAAGTTGGCAAAGGAGTCCCCGGTGAAGAAGGCCCGGACTCCGTCGCGCTCGACCAGCAAGCCGTCGTGATAAAGGGTCTGGCCCGGGAAGTGATACGCCGTCAGGCGGAAGCCTTTCCACTCCAGGGTCTGGCCGTCCTCGAGGGGCCGGTCGACGCGGATGGATTCCGGAAACAGGCAGGGCATCTGGTAGGCCAGAGGGTTCTCCAGGATGTCAACCATGCGGCTCTCGGCGTGGACCGGGGCGCCGTACTTGCGCTTAGCAACGTTGACCAGCTGGGTATGATCGTCGTGGTAATGGGTGATCCAAAGGCCGTCGATGGAGCGGATCTCGCCGGCGGCAAGCAGGCGGTCGATTTCGGTGATGGCCTGCGGGCTGCCGCAGTCGGAGAGGAAAGCCGACCCATCGTCGGCCACGATGGCCTTGGTGGTCGAAGCGACGTTGCGAATCCACTTGGGGTAGCGTGCCGGCGGCAGCGGCTCCAGCATGGGGGCGTTGGCGGCCGGAAAGATCCCCGGGAAGTAGATGCGCCAGGCGGCCAGGGTCAGGTAATTGAGCATGGCAGCCCGCAGATGGCGCTTCAACTGCGCCACCGCGCCCGGCGGGTCGTCGATGACGTCACCGTGCGAGGGCACCAGCAGATCGGGTTTCCTCGCGATCACCTGATCCAGGCTCGAGACCACCTCCTCGACGGCGCCGCCAAAGCCCCAGTAGTCGCCGCGCATGCCGCGAAAGCGTTTTTGAAGGCTGTAGAACTCCCAGAGCCGTCCGGGGCTGTGAATCAGGTCGCCGGTGAAAGCGACCCGCCGGCCGCCGACCTCGACCAGATAGCTCAGGCTGCCGTCGGTGTGACCCGGCGTGTCGAGGGCCTCGATTCGAAGGCCCCGCCATTCGAGCATGTCCCCGCCCTTCAGCCCCCTGGCAACGTCGACGGACTCCCGTCCGGTGAACAGGTGCGGGCGGAAGTCGTAGCGGTGATCGAGGATGGCGTCGGCTTGGTCCCAGAAGCGCTCGGCCCCGGAAAAGAAGCGCCGCTCGACCTCCGGAACCGCCACCTTGGCGCCGAGCTTTGCGGCGCCCGACCACTGATCGCGATGATGGTGGGTGACCAGAATCCAGTCGGCCGGGCCGCCCAGATCCCCTTCGCCGCAGTCGATAAGCAAACGCCGGCCGCCACGCTCCAGGACCCCCACGTTGACGACATCGGAGAACACCTGGAGGCCATCGGGCAATCGGACCCCACCGGCCGCCAGCATCCCGGCCAGCCACTGGCGGCGCGAAAATTGTCCTGCCTTTCCAGCGGTCACGCCGCCATGGTGACACAGGCATTCCTGCCTGTCCAATGCCCAAGTAACTTCAGCGTCAGGGAGTCAGTGTGGTGAGCGCGGAAGGAATCGAACCTTCAACCTAGTGATTAAGAGTCACTTGCTCTGCCAATTGAGCTACGCGCCCACGGTGGAGGATTTCCATCATACCACGGCTCGCCCGCCGGCCCCAAGAAGCGCCGGCACAGCGGCCGAGTGTGGGCGGGGGTCCACGCCCGGCCGGTCGGCGGGCAGGTCCCGCACCTTGGCATCGAGCTGCTCGTCGCTGAGCGGCTGCCGATGGAGTGAGGCACGTGTACACGGCGCTCCCCGCCGCCCCGGAGGGTCACGATGACCTCGGCCTCCTCCCAGCCAGACGCTGTTGCCGAGCGCCGTCACCTCCGGGTCCCCGACCCGCTCGTCAGTGTATTGTCGCGGGCCGCTGAGCGCGCGCCACAGCGGCCGTCCTCTCAGGGCTCGACCAGCATGGAATACTCGCGGAGCAGGGGAGATTCGGCGTCGGGCCCTTGGCCGGCAAGCCGGACCCAATAGACACCTGGAGAAACCGAGGCTGCCTCCACACGGGCCTGAAGAAAATCTGGGTCGGGAGCAGGTTCGCCCGGGCCGGACCAAACCGTTTCGCCATTCTCCCCGACCAACGAAACCGAGTACAACGGAAACTCCGCGAGGCCGCGGCGGTCCAGGCGCATCCAAAAGGTCCCGCCGGGCGGCGCCTTCAGGCGAGCCCCAACGGCCGAGGCCCGGTAGGTTTCCAGAGTGACCACCAGCGGCCCAGGCCCCGCCGCCGGTGACGGCCCAGCCCCAGGACGGCTCGACGACACGAACACCCCAACGCCCGCCAGGGCAGCCGCCAGACCCCAGACCGGGAGCGGCAGCATCAGAAAGCGATGCCGGTGGGTCCTGGGAATTGGCGCGGCGGCTCCCCGCGCCCGCAGGATGTTGTCGATGGCTTTGCGGCTGTTCTCCAGCTCCCGAAGGCATTGC
>Ga0247727_10001932_pt1 | contig 47979 bp, 44 predicted proteins | sample WisWelCaveWW1625_FD_202498 | JGI IMG/M metagenome (GOLD analysis project Ga0247727, IMG submission 202498) | Biofilm microbial communities from Wishing Well Cave, Virginia, United States - WW16-25 | ecosystem: Environmental > Aquatic > Deep subsurface > Groundwater > Cave microbial mat | place...
CCTCGTTCGGCTGATCGCGGCGCTTGTCCACGATCGCGAGGCTGGCGTCGAGGCGCTTGGCGTAGGCGCGCGCGCGCTCGACGCCGCCGGCGTCGGGCGAGACCACCACCAGCTCGGGCAGCTTCAACTGCAGGACGTGCTCGATGATCACGGCGGCGGCGAACAGGTGGTCCACCGGGATGTCGAAGAAGCCCTGGATCTGGGCGGCGTGAAGATCCATGGTGAGCACCCGGTCGGAGCCGGCGGTCTGCAGCAGGTCGGCCACCAGCTTGGCCGAGATCGGAACGCGCGGCTTGTCCTTGCGGTCCTGCCGGCCGTAGCCGTAGTACGGGAGCACCGCGGTGAGCCGCGACGCGCTCGAGCGCTTGAAGGCGTCGAGCATCACCAGCATCTCCATCAGGTTCTCGTTTACGGGCGAGCAGGTGGGTTGGACCACGAACACGTCGGCCCCGCGCACGTTGTCGTGGATCTGGAACCAGACCTCTCCGTCGCTGAAGCGCGCGAGGTGCGCGCGCCCGAGCGGAACGCCGAGGTGACGCGCGATCGCCTCGCCGAGCGCGGGGTGCGCGCTGCCCGTGAATACCTTCAGCTCTCGACGCATGACCGGACGCTCGTGCCGCCGCTTTGGGATGGCTGGGGCGGAAGGATTCGAACCTTCGGTCCGGGGTCCAAAGCCCCGCGCCTTACCACTTGGCCACGCCCCAACGCGGGGGGGTCTACCCCTCCGAGCCCTCCTTTGCGGCGGCCTCAGTAGAGGCTTGAGCTTGCGCTTCCGCCGGGGCCGGCGCCGGCGCCGTGCCCACGGCGACCTGCTGCTTGTAGACGCCCAGGATCTTCTCTTCGAGGTACTGGCGCATCTGGTTGTTGAGCGGGTGGGCGATGTCCTTGAACGTGCCGTCTTTCCGCTTCTTGCTGGGCATGGAAACGAACAGCCCCTTCGGGCCGTGAATCACCTTGAGGTCCGTGACCACGAAGCTGTGGTCGAAGACGATCGACACGAACGCCTTGAGCTTTTCGTCGTCCACCGGGATGACCTTGACGTCGGTGATCTCCATGTTGACCGCTCCTCTCGACCCCTCACGGCCTCAACGGTTCCGCGCACGTCCCCACGCGCCGCGGTACTGCTCGAGGGTCAGCGTCCTGCCGGCGAGGGCCCGCAAGCCCTCGACGGCGAACGCCGCGCGCGCCCGCTCGGCGGGACGCGCGTTCTCGAACAGCCCGAAGTAGCTCGAGCCGCTCCCGGAGAGGGCGGCGAGACACGCGCCCTCCCTCAGGAGGACGGCTCGAATGCGTCCCGCCTGCTCGTGCAGCGCGGGGGCCTCCTCGAGCGCCGCCTCCTCGAGGTCGTTCTGCAGGAACCGGTACGCACCGGATCCCTCCAACTCCCTCGATACAAAGTAGAAGATGCTATTACTCTTCTCCCGGGGTGTCAATCTCGTATCCAGACGGGCGAAGACTCGGGCGGTCGAGACGTGCACTCCGGGATCCACCAAGACCACGTGGGCCCGGAGCTGGCGCCGGAGCGGGTACACCTCGTCCCCCCGGGCGAGCCCCAGGGCGGTGCCCCCCAGCAGGAAATAGGGCACGTCGGCGCCCAGGCGGCGGGCCAGCCGGTGCAGGCCGTCCGGCCCGAGGCCGAGACGCCACAACCGATCGAGTCCCAGCAGAACGGCCGCGGCGTTGCTCGACCCGCCGCCGAGCCCCCCGCCCACGGGAATCCGTTTGCGAATCTCGATCAGGACGCCGTGCTTCACCCCCGCGTAGCTTCGCAGCAGCTCGGCGGCCCGGGCCGCGAGGTTCGTCGCGTCCTTGGGCACGAGCGGGTGGTCACAGACGATCCGGACTCCCCGTGGGCGCGGGCGCAGCACCAGGTCGTCGGCGAGGTCGATCGTCTGGAACAGCGTCCGCAGCTCGTGGTAGCCGTCGTCGCGCAGGCCCAGGACCTCGAGGCCGAGGTTGATCTTCGCGAAGCTTCGGATACGGACGGGTCTCAAGGGGACGCCTCGTCGTCGAACGGATACAAGCCGGTCATTGGCGGCCACTCAGTAACCGGCGGGCTTCGGCCGCGTCGATCGGGCGGCAGCCGCTGCAGGGTGGTGGGTCGAAGGCAGCCGCGGGGAGTGGGGCGTCGGTCTCGGCCTCCTCGACGCGGGCGTCGAGCCGCGTTCCGTCGGCAAGCTCGGCGCGCACGCGGCGGGGCAGCGTTTCGCCCCAGTCGACCCGGTAGTGGCGGACTCTTGGCGGAGCCTTGCCCAGAAGCACGTCCATGAGCTCGCTCGGAGACAGCGGCACGCCGATGAGCGCCTCGAGGTCCTCGGCGGAGGCGGCGCTCTCGAGCCGCGCTCGATCGGCGGGGAGCACGGCCCACAGCCGGTTCCCGCGCGCCACCGCGACGAGCCGCGCTCCCGAGGGGCCGGGAATCTCGATGCGCATCGCATCGGGGCGCTCGAAGGCGACGAGCGCGTGAGAACGGCCCCGAAGCTCCCCGCCGCTGACGGAGGCGCGCAGGCGACCCGACCACGAGAAAGCACCTTGCGCCTTCTCGGCGACCCCCGGGGCGGGCGGGCGCGCGCTCGCGCAGCCGGCGAGGAGCAAGAGCCCCAGCGCGGCGGCAGCCTCAGGGCGTGGGCGGCACGATGGGCTGCTGCTGAGCCTGGAGAGCTCCCTGGGCCTCACGGATCTTCGCCTCCACGCGCGGTCGGTCGAGCTCGCTTTCGTCGTCCTCGCCCTTCATGGCCTTCTGCCAGTAGCCCAGCGCCTCGGCCACGCGTCCCCGCTTGGCGACGATGTCGCCGAGGTGGTCGAGGATCACGGCGTTGTCGGAATCGCGCTCGAGCGCGCGCCTGACGGCCCCCTCGGCCGCCTCGAGCCGGTTCAGCCGGTAGAGCGCCCAGCCCAGGCTGTCCTGATAGGCCGCGCTCTGGGGGTCGATCTCCACGGCCTTCTGGATCAGCGAGAACGCTTCCTCGACGCGCACGCTGCGGTCGGCGTTCATGTAGCCCAGGTAGTTCAGCACCGGCGCCGAGTCGGGCTCGACCTCGAGCGCCTGGCGGAAGACCGTCTCGGCCGCATCGTGCCGCTTCTGGCGCTCGAGCACCGCGCCGAGCTGGAACAGCGCGCCGAGGTTCTTCGGCTCGGCGGCGAGCGCCTGGCGCAGCGTGAGCTCGGCTTCGGGGAAATCCCCCGCGCGGCGATAGAAGTCGGCCACGCGGCCGAGCACCTTCGCGTCGGACGGCGCCTTCTCGCGCAGCGCCACGACGATCGCCGTCGCCGCGGCCTTGTCGCCCTTCTCACGCAAAAGCGTCGCCTCGAGCGCGGCGAGGTCGACGTCGTCCGGGAAGCGGCCGCGCGCGGCGCGCGCCGCCCGAAGCGCCTCGTCCTTCTGGTGCGCGAGCGAGAGCGCCTCGGCATGGAACGTGAGCAGGTTCGCGTCGGGTGCGCCGCCAGCCTCCTCGATCGCGCGGGAGAACTGGCGGGCGGCGTCCGCGTGCCTCCCGAGCTGCTGGTAGGCGAACCCGAGGTGCACGTGGAAGACGCGGCGGTTGCCCGGCTCCTCTCCGGCCGCGGCCGGGCGTGCCACGAGACGCTCGAGCAGCGTGGCGGCCCTTGCGTAGTCGCGGCGCTGCTCGGCGATCGTGACCTTGAGATAGCCCGCCTTGAGGTCGTTCGGGTCGCCCGCGATCAGGAGGTCCGCGGCGGCTTCGGCCTCGTCGAAGCGGCGCAGATCGCGCAAGCCGCGGGCCTTCAGCTCCAGGCCGAAGCGGTTCGGTGGATCGGCGGCGAGCACCGCAGCGGCCTCCACCAGGGCTTCCGCCGGCCGCCTCGCGTCGAGGAGCACCTCGCCGAGGCCCAGCCTCACGCGCACGTTGGCCGGGTCGGCCTCGAGCGCCTTCTTGTAGTGGAGCACGGCCTCGTCGAACTTGTCCGCGCGGCCGTAGATGTCGCCGAGGATCTGATAGGCGCGGGCCGAGCCCGGCTGCAGCTGGAGCGCCGCCCGCATCGCCTCGGCGGCCTTCTCCGACTGGCCCGCGAGCAGCAGGTGGGTTCCCCGCTGCACGTGCGCCTCGAAGTTGCCGGGGTCGAGGGCGACGTACATCTCCCACGCGCGCGCGGCCTCCTCGTGCTTCTGGAGCTGGCCGTAGATCCCCGCCAGGTTCAAGAGCGACTGCCCGTCGCTCGGCCGCAGCCGCACCACCTGCTGGTAGTGCTCGGCCGCTCGCCGCAGCGCATTCAGCGCGTCGGGTCCGGCCGCCTGTATCTGCTCGAGCTGCGCGAGGACCAGGTGGGCGTCAGTCTCCTCCGCGTCGAGCGCGACCGCCGCCTTTGCTTCCTGGAGGGCTTCGTCGAGGCGGCCCATCTCGCGCAACAGCCGCGACGTCTCGACCCGGATCGAAGCCGACTCCGGATCGAGCTTCTGCGCTCGGCGGTACTCGGCGAGCGCCTCGTCGACATTACCGGCGAGCCGTTCCTGCAGCCCCAGGCTGAAGTGGTAGTAGGCCTCGGCGCGCGCCGAGGCCTGTTGCGCCGCGCCCCGGGCCGGTGCGGCCTCGGGCGACACGGCGAGCGCGAGCAGAACGGCCTGGATCCACATGACGGGCGCAGCGACCCCCTTCCGCTGATTCTCCCATGCGCCTTCCAAACGAGTCAAAAACCACCTCACTCCCGTGCCAAGGCGTAGTGGGGTTTGGGGGGCGAAGCTCTCAGGAACGTGAACGCCAGAAACTGCCAGGCGTGAATCCCCTCAAGTCCTCGGAGGGGCCCCTACGCCACTTCGAGCCACCGCCCTTTAGAATCTGGGGGGTGCAGCGTCGCACCCCCCAGAGGCATTACGCCGCGTGCTCCTGGCTGGCCCGAAACTCGTCGAGGATCCAGGCCTTGACGCGCTTGGCGTCGGTGCCGTTGCCCTCGACCGATCGCAGATAGTCGAAGAAACGGCGCTCGTTGCCCGTGCCGAAGGCACGGCTCGGGAAGGTGACGTAGACCTCGCCTTCCGGCGAGCGCCAGAGCGAGAAGCCGACGAGCTTCATCCCTGCGAGCGGCCCCGACTCCGCCTCGAACACCACTTCCGCCTCGCACACGATCCGCTCCGGCGCGCTCTCCCGCACCACGAAATTGACTCGCATCGCAACCTCCTTGGGTTGACCGAAGAGCCGGACGGGAGAGCGGCCCGGCCCGAGGAGGCTACCCCGTGGGGGTGCCGGGAGAGGTCCGTTCCGCACGCTAGCCTCCGCCGGCCGGGCTACGCTACACTCCCGGCCATGCCGATCGACCCGGAGCTGCTCGAGATCCTCGCCTGCCCGGAGTGCAAGACGCCGGTCGAAGTGGTGAAGGACGGCGCCGGCCTGCGTTGCGCGACGTGCCGGCGGGTCTACCCCGTCCAGGACGACATCCCGGTGATGCTCGTGGACGAGGCGAAGATCGAGGAGTAGCCCGCGACCCGGGCTTCCGTCTTGAACCTCGAGCGGGCCCGGCTCGGGCTTCTGGCGGCTCTCGCGGCGACGATACCCGTTTCGATCTTCGCGAGCCAAGCGCTGCTCGCGCTCTCGCTCGGGGTGCTGGCCGTCCGCCTCCTCAAGCGACGGGCCGCGCTCCCGGGCACCCCGCTCGACGGCCCGCTGCTCGCGCTCGTCGTCTGGACCCTGCTCGCCGCCTCCTTCGCGGCCGAACCGGCGGTCGCGCACGAGGAGTCGAAGAAGCTGCTGCTCTTCGCGGTCTTCTACCTCGCCGTCGAAGCGCTCGCTTCCGAGGAAGATCGCGAGCGGGTGCTCGCGGCGGCCCTCACCGGCGGCCTGGCCCTGGCCGGCTTCATGGTGCTGCAGGTTCACGCACTGGGCTACGACGGGCTGATGCGGCGCCCCCCGGGCTTCCTCGGCCACTACATGTCGGCGTCCGGCGTCACGATGGCCGTGCTGCTGCTGGCCGTGGCGCGCCTCGCCAACGGCCCGCGCGCGAGGCCGCGGCCAAGCGACCTGTGGCTGCCGACCGGCGTGCTCGCGGCCGTGTCGGGGGTGGCCGTGGCCACGGCGCACGGGCACGGCGTCCTCGCGACACGGCTCTTCGTGGCGGCTCTGGCCGCTGCCGCGCTCGGGCTATCGCTGTCCAAGAGCTCGCGGGCGCGCGCCGCCGAGGCCGCCCTCCCGTTCGTCGTCGCGCCGGTCGCGGCCTGGGCGCTCCTCGTATCCCAGACTCGCAGTGCCTGGGTCGGCGCCGCCTGCGGCCTCGCGGTGCTCGCCGCCCTCGCGCTTCTGCGCGCTCCACGTCTGCTGTGGGCAGCGGTCGCCGTGGGCGGTGCGCTCCTGCTCGCGAGCCCCGGCGGGATTCGCTCGCGGCTCACGCTGCTCGACGAGAGCAGCCGCGATCGCTACTACATGTGGCAGGCCGGCCTCGATATGGTGCTGGAGCGGCCGGTGTTCGGGCAGGGGCCCGGCATGGTCGAGGTCGTCTACCCGCGCTTCCGCTGGCCCGAGGCGCCGAACCCGCACCAGCCACACCTGCACAACAACGTCATGCAGCTGGCGGCCGAGCGGGGGCTGCCCGGGCTCGTCTTCTTCCTGTGGTGGGTCACGGTCGCATTCCTCGCGGCGCTTCGCGCGGCGCAGCGCGCGGCTGCAGCCGGTCGCGGCCCCGGCTGGGCGGCCGCGGGAACGCTCGCCGCGCTCGCGGCGGTCTTCGTCGCCGGGCTCTTCGAATACAATCTCGGCGACTCCGAGGTGCTGATGCTCGTCCTGCTGCTGACGGCCGTGCCGTTCGCGAAAGCCAGCGCGGGCACTCCGGCCTGAGCCCAGTGCGCCTGCTCTCCACGGCCCGTGCCAGGGTGCTTCTCCGCGCGATGCGCGGAAGGCGCGTGCTCGTGCTGGGCGACGTCATGCTCGACGAGTTCGTCTGGGGCCGCGTCAGCCGCATCTCGCCCGAGGCGCCGGTCCCGGTCGTCGAGGTCACGGGAAGGAGCGACCACGTCGGCGGCGCGGGCAACGTCGCAGTGGGCGTACGCGCGCTGGGCGGCGAGGCCGTGCTGGCCGCGGTCGTGGGTCGCGACGCGGCGGGCGCGCGCGTCCGCGAGGCGCTGGCGGGCGCGGGCGTCGTGGCCCGCCTGGCCGACGCCGGCCAGTCACGTCGCACCACGCTCAAGACCCGGATCGTCGCGCACGGACAGCAGGTGGTGCGCGCCGACCAAGAAGACACGGGCGACCTGCCGCGCTCGCTCGAGAGCGCGCTGGTGGAGGCCGTGCGCCGCGAGCTGCCCTTCGTCTCGATGCTCGTCGTCTCGGACTACCAGAAAGGCGTCGTCACGGCGGGCCTGCTGAGGCGCGTGCTGCCGCTCGCCCGCCGCAGGCGCGTTCCCGTCCTCGTGGACCCCAAGCCGAGGCACTTCCGCCATTACCGGGGAGCGCATGTCGTGACGCCGAACCAGCTCGAGGCCGAGCAGGTGACCGGGCTACGCCTGCAATCCCCCGCGGAGCTCGCCGCTGCCGGGCGCCGCATGCTCTCCATGCTCGGCTGCCGCGCGGTGCTGCTGACGCGCGGCGAGCACGGCATGAGCCTGTTCGAGCGCGGCCGCCCGCCGCTGCACGTCCCCGCCGCCGCGCGCGAGGTGTTCGACGTGACCGGAGCGGGCGACAGCGTGATCGCCGCCCTCGCGCTCGCGCTCGCGGCCGGCGCGACGCTTGCCGAGGCCGCGGCGCTCGCCAATGGCGCCGCCTCCGTCGTCGTCGGCAAGCTGGGGACCGCCCAGGCAACGCCGGCGGAGGTGCTACAGGCGGTTCGCCTCGCCGCGGGCCGTGGTCACTCGACGAAGCGGTCGTAACAAACCACGGGGTCGACGAACCAACGAACAGTCGAGATTGGCTTTCGGGGGGCTGAGCGCCCCCCGAGCCCCCGCTTGCATCAGTGCCGAAAATGGCGGACGCCGGTGAAGACCATCGCCAGGCCGTGCTCGTCGGCGGCGGCGATCGTCTCCTCGTCGCGCACCGAGCCGCCCGGCTGGATCACCGCCGTGGCCCCGGTGCGCGCGATCTCGTCGATCCCGTCACGGAACGGGAAGAAGGCGTCGGAGGCGACGACGGTCCCGGCGAGCGGCAGCACGGCCTTTTGCGCGGCGATGCGCGCCGAGTCGACGCGGCTCATCTGGCCCGCCCCCACCCCGACCGTCTGGTTCGCGTTCGCGTAGACGATCGCGTTCGACTTGACGTGCTTGACCACGGTCCAGGCGAACAGCAGCGCGCCCCACTCCTCCTCCGTCGGCTTGCGCTTGCTGACCGCCTCGCAGCGGTCGCGCTCGAGGCGGTGGAGGTCCCACTGCTGGGCCAGCAGCCCGCCCACGACGCGGCGCAGGTCGAAGCCGCCCAGCTTGTGGAGGCCGGTCGTGTCCATGTTCATCACGCGCAGGCTGACCTTCCTGGCGAGCGCCTGGAGCGCCTCGGCCTCGAAGCCGGGCGCGATCACCGCCTCGGCGAACGTCTCGGAAAGCTTGCGCGCCGCGGCGGCGTCGAGCTTGACGTTGAACGCCATCACGCCGCCGAAGGCCGATGTCGGATCGCCGGCCCAGGCCCGCTCGTACGCCTCGAGCGGGCCCGCGCCCAGGCCGGTGCCGCAGGGGTTCGTGTGCTTGACGATCACGCAGGCCGGAAGGTCGAGCTCGGTCACCAGCCGCCAGGCGGCGTCGAGGTCGAGGATGTTGTTGAAGGAGAGCTCCTTGCCCTGCATCTGGCGGGCCGCTGCCACCGAGTACAGCGTCGACTCCAGGTCGCTGTAGAAGGCCGCGCGCTGGTGCGCGTTCTCGCCGTAACGCAGGTCCTGCACCTTCTCGAAGCTGAGGTTCAGGCGATACGGAAACGTTTCGTCGGCCTCGGTCGGCACGAAGCGGCCGTCGCGCGCCTCGACCTGCGAGAAGTAGGCGGCGATCGCCGCCTCGTAGCGCCCCGTGTGGCGAAACGCCTTCTGCGCGAAGTAGAGCCGCGTCGCCGCGTCGATGCCGTCTGCGCGATCGAGCTGCTCGAGCAGCAGCGGGTAGTCGGCGGGGTCGACCACGACGGCCACGTGCCGGAAGTTCTTGGCCGCGGCGCGCAGCATCGTCGGCCCGCCGATGTCGACATGCTCGAGCGCTTCGTCGAAGCTGCAGCCCTTCGCCACCTTGTCCTCGAACGGGTAGAGGTTCACCACCACCACGTCGATCGGCGGAATGCCGTGCTTCTCGATCGCTTGAACGTGCTCGGGCAGATCGCGGCGCGCGAGGATGCCGCCGTGGATCTTCGGGTGCAGCGTCTTGACGCGCCCGCCGAGGATCTCGGGAAAGCCGGTCGCCTTCGAGACGCCGGTCACCTTGACGCCACCCTGCTCGAGCTCGCTCGCGGTGCCGCCGGTCGACAGCACCTCGAACCCGCGCTCGGCCAGGCCGCGGCCGAGCTCGACGATGCCCTCCTTGCGCGACACGGACAAGAGCGCCCGCTGGCTCACGGGGCCTTCGCGGCGGGCGGGTGCCTCTCCCTGGCGAGCGGCTCTGGCTCGGGCTCCGGCCGTACCTCGCGGGCGCGTGGCATGCCCGAGGTGTCGCCGTTGGCCTCGCGCCACACCGCGAGCCAGGTGGCGGCGGCGGCGGTCACCGCGCGCGAGTAGGCGAGCGACGAGACGGCCCAGGCGGGCGAACGGTAGTCGAGCCGGCGATGGTCGACGACGCGCCCCTCCTTGAAGAGCTCCCCGCGGATCACGGATGCCTGGGAGCGGCTGCGGTCGACGAGCGACTGCCACAGCACGGGCAGCTGCTTGCGCGAGAGCTTGAGCGCCGCGGGATCGTCGAGCACCACCGGCATCCGGGCGAGGTTGGCGCCGAAGAGCGCGTAGTACTCGCGCGTCACGCCAGCCGGCCAGCCCTCCGGCCCGACCGCCAGCACCGGGTCCGACAGGTCGGCGGCGATGCGCAACAGGCCGCCGAGGCGCACGAGGCCCTCGCTCGCCTGGCCTTCCTTCAGCAGGCGGAACACGCGTTCGGCCTGGTCCTCGAGCGCCTGGATCGTCTCCGGGCGGAGCCGGCCCGTGGGCAGGTCCTGGGCGAGCGAGCGCGCGAGCTCGGGCGGAAAGCGCCGCGTTTCGTCGAGCAGCTGGCTCTCGCGCTCGCCGAGCAGGCGGCTCAGCGAGCGCGGCAGCAGCTTGCGCGCGTCGCGCGAGAGCGCCCCCATCGTCTCGGCGGGCCAGGCCATGGCCCGGGGCGCGGGAGAGAGCAGGACCAGGAGCACGGCAAGCGCGCGCCTCACGGCCTCACTTCACGACCTTGGCCTTGAGCGCGACCTTTCCGTCCCTGATCTCGAGCCGGAAGTCGACGGCCTGGGCGCCCTTCTCGCTGCGGATCTTCTCCGCCTGCTTGCCGATCAGCGCCTGGAAGGCGTCGAAGGCCGGGGCCTGCGCCTCGCCGACCCGGCGTCGCTCCTCGACGAACTTCTCGTAGAGCGCGCGCACGGCCTGCGTGTCGCGCCTGGGGTCGGCGACGCGGAACTCCTGGGGCGCCTCCGGCCTGAAGGACACGTTGAGCGGAGGACCCGGCGGCGGCATCTTCTCGGCCTTGAGGCCGTGCATGCCGTAAAGCCGCCCCTCCTCGCGGGCGCGCAGCTTCTTCTGCCACAGCTCGTTGAAGGTCGTGAAGCGCGCGGTCAGGCCCTGAAAGCGGAAGCGGTCGCCGTTGTTGCGGATCTCGGCGTTGGAGTGGCGCCGGATCAGCGTCTCCACCTGCGTCTGCAGCTCGCTCGGTGGCTTCCGCTCGGCGCCGTTGAAGAAGAGGTCCCACTTGACCTGGAGCTGGCGGAGCATGACGTCGATGCGGTCGAGGTCTTCCTGGAGCGCCACTACGCTTCGCCTCCGACGAACATCCAGAACAGCGGCAGCCACAGCTCGTGGGCGTAGGGCAGCTTCTTGCCGTCGATGCGCAGCTCGAGGTCGGGGCGCTCCTTCACGATCTCGAAGAGGTTGAGCAGCGTTCTGGCAGCTCCTGCGTCGAAGGCGGCGTGATACACCGGGCCGTCCCGGCCCGGCTCCTCGTGGTACACCGGGGACTGGCGTGCGAGGGCGAGCGCCGGCTCGAACCCCGGACCGTCGAAACGGTCGAAGCTGAGGCCGAGCCGAAAGGGCCTCGGCCGACGCCCGGGGTAGAGGAGGTCCGCCATCTCGTCGGAGAGCTGCGAGATGTCCTGCTCTTCCTTGGGGACGACGCGCGGCAGGCGATCCGCGAAGTCCGACGGGCGATCGCGTCCCATGGCCGCGAGGATATCATGTGTGTTCTTGGCCATGCCCGCGCCCACCCCTGTCGATCCGCGCCGGCTGCTGCCCTCCGTCGACCAGGCGCTGCAGCGGCCCGAGCTGCAGCCGCTCGTCGCCGCCCACGGCCGGGCCGCCGTGCTGGGCGCGCTGCGCGGCGTGCTCGAGGGTCTGCGCCAGCAAGTAACGGGCGGACCCGAGGGCGTCCCTGAGCCGGCCGGCGGCCTGGCCGAGGCGGTGGCGGCGCGGCTCCAGGCCGCAGAACGGCCCTCGCTCGTCCGCGTTCTGAACGCGACCGGCGTCGTGGTCCACACCAACCTCGGCCGCGCACCGCTATCGGCGCGGGCGGCGGCGCGTGTCGCCGAGATCGCCACTTCCTATTCCAACCTGGAGTACGACCTGGCGAGCGGCGAGCGCGGCGAGCGCGAGGCGCACGCCGAGGGTCGCCTGCGGGAGCTGCTGGGCGTCGAGGCGGTAGTGGTGGTCAACAACTGCGCCGCTGCCGTGCTGCTGGCCGTGAACACGCTCGCGGAGGGACGCGACGTGCTCGTGAGCCGCGGAGAGCTCGTCGAGATCGGCGGCTCGTTCCGCATCCCCGACGTGGTGCGCAAGGGTGCGGCGAGGCTCGTGGAGGTGGGCACGACCAACAAGACGCGGCTCGCCGACTTCAGGGCCGCGCTCTCGCCCGAGACGGGGCTGATCCTGAAGGTCCACCCGAGCAACTTCCGCATCGTGGGCTTCACCGAGGAGCCGCGCACCTCTGAGCTGGCGGCGCTCGCGCGCGAGGCGGGGATCCCGCTCGCCCTCGACCAGGGCAGCGGGCTCCTCGTGCCGCCCGCGGGAACGCTCGTGGACGAGCCGACCGCGGTGCTGGCGCTGCGGGGAGGGGCAGACGTCGTGACGTTCAGCGGCGACAAGCTGCTCGGCGGGCCGCAGGCCGGGATCGTGGCCGGACGACGGGCGTGCGTGGAGCCCATGCGCCGGAACCCGCTCTATCGCGCGCTGCGCGTCGACAAGATGACGCTCGCGGCTCTCGACGCGACGCTCGTCGAGCACCAGCAGGGCCGGGCGCACGAGAGCCTGCCGGTGCTGCGGATGATCGGCGCGCCGCAGGCCGAGCTGCGCGCACGCGCCTCGGCCTTCGCCCGCGCGCTGACGGCGGCCGTCCCCGCGCTCGCGCCGGCGCTGGTCGAGAGCGAGTCCAAGGTCGGCGGCGGCGCGGCACCCGACCTGGGTCTCGCCACCGTCGCGATCGCGCTCGACCCCGGAGCCAGGGGACCCGACGCGCTGGCGCTGGCCCTGCGGGGCGGCTCGCCTCCGGTCGTCGTGCGCGTGGCGGACGGCCGCGTGCTGATCGACCTGCGCACGGTCCGGCCCGACGAGGAAGCCCTCCTGCTCTCGGCCCTGGTGGCTGCCGCCTGATGACCGGCGCCATTTCGAGACGGTCGGCGCTCGTGCGGCGGACGCGCGCCGCGCGCGTGGCGCGCGTGGTCCTCTGGAGCCCGGCAGCCGTGCCCGTGGCTCGCGTCGTGCTCTCGATCCTCTTGACGACGCTCGCCGCTCCGCCGGCCCCGGCACAGGAGGTCGTCCGCCGCGTCGGCCGCACCACCCTCCGCGTCGACGTCTCGCAGGCCTTCCCGGGTGGCGTCGTGGTCGTGCGGCTGCAGTCGAGGAGCCGTCTCGGCAGCGCCTGGGCGCTGCTCGACGGACGGCGCGCGCCCTTCTATCTGGAGCGCGGCGTGCCGCGCGCCCTGGTGCCAGTGGCGGCGAACGCCGAGCCGGGCCCGGCGACGCTCGGGGTCGGTATCGCCTCGCGCGGCGGCGAGCAGCGCATCGCGATCCCGATCACGATCACGCCGCGGGAGTACCGCTCACGCGACTTGTACCTGAGCGAGGACCAGCGCGGGCTCGTCGTCCGCGACGAAGCGCTGCGAGACGGGCGCCGGTTGCTCGGCTTCCTGCGCACGGAGTCGAAGACACCCGCGCCGGGCCTGCTGATCCCGCCGGTCGGGAGCGTCGGCAGCGGTTTTGGCGAGCCGCGGACCTACACCGGCATCGCGGAGGTGGAGGGCCGTTTCGACGCGCTACAGGGCGAGCGGCATCGAGGGATCGACTATCCCGTCGCGTTCGAGACGCCCGTCCGTGCGCCCGCCGCCGGCAGCGTCGTGTTCGCGGGCCTGCTCACGCTCGCCGGCGGCACGGTCGTGATCGACCACGGCCAGGGCGTCGTGAGCGTGCTGCACCACCTGTCGAGCGTCGCGGTGCGCGAGGGCGAAAGCATGGCCGCCGCGGCCGTGGTCGGCCTGTCGGGCCAGACCGGGCTCGCACCCGAGCCGATGCTGCAGTGGCGCGTCTACCTCCACGGCATCGCCGTGGACCCGCTGGTGCTGGGGCCGCTGCTCTAGCGACCGAAGCGCTTAGAGCAGGCTGCGGCCCGCCAGCCGCGCGAGCGTCAGGACCGGGGCGGGCCAGAGGCCGAACAGCAGCGTGACGCCGGCGGAGAACGAGAGCGCCACCGCCGCGGCCGGCGAGACGGCGGCCCAGCGGTCCTCGCCCAGCGGCGGCTCCATGTACATCCCACGCGCAGGTAGTAGTAGGCGGACACGACGCTCGCCAGCACGCCGACGAGCGCGAGCACGACCAGCCCGACGCGACAGCGGCATTGAACTGCGGACGGCGCGCACCTCGTGGTCTACCTGGCGAAGGTCGCGGCCGAGCGGGTGCTCGCCGACCTCGAGGGAAACGGCCAGGCGGCGATGTCCTTCGGCCGTCCCGTGGACGAGCGGGCGTGCCAGGTCAAGGGCACGTTCGTGAGCGCGCGGGACGCGGGAGAGCGGGAGCGAAGGCATCGCCGGTGTCGTGGCCGAAGCCAGGAAGCCGATCCGGATCTCCGGCCTGATGCGCGGAATGCTGTACGCGCTCGCGATGCACAGGGAGGCGGAAGGCAGGGGCGGCCCGGCGCGGCCGCGCATTCCGCTGCCGGGCCTCGCGAACCCGCAGAGCCAGCTCGGCGTGCCGCTCCTGGTCCGCGGCGAGCTGGTCGGCGTGCTGTGCCTGGAGAGCGAAGTGCCGTACCGGTTCTACGAGGACGACAAGACCTCGATCGAGCTCCTCGGTAGCTACCTCGCGATCGCGATCCAGAACATGCAGTTGCTGGAACGGTCGAACGGCGAGCCGGGCGAAACCGGGCTGCCGGGGCCCACGCCGGCCAGGTCCCGGCGGGAGACGCGGGCAGGCTCCGCGAGCGCCACGCGGCGCGATGTCGTCTACTACGCCGCCGACGAGACCATCCTCGTCGACGGCGAGTACCTGATCCGCAGCCTTCCCGCGAGGATCCTGTGGCGTCTGCTGACCGCAAACGAGGCGACCGGGCGAACGGAGTTCACCAACCGCGAACTGCGCCTCGACAAGTCGCTCCAGCTGCCCGAGTGGAAGGACAACCTCGAGAGCCGGCTGCTGCTGCTCCGGCGCCGCCTGGAACAGAAATGCCCCGAGATCCGCCTCGCGCCGCTCTGCCGCGGCCGATTCGCCCTGGAGCTCGGGTGCGAGCTGAGCCTCACGACCCGGCCGTAGGGCTTGGTGCCCTATACCTATAGCAGGCTGCGGCCCGCCAGCCGCGCGAACGTCAGGACCGGGGCGGGCCAGAGGCCGAACAGCAGCGTGACGCCGGCGGAGAGCGCGAGCGCCAGCGCCGCGGCCGGCGAGACGGCGGCCCAGCGGTCCTCGCCCAGCGGCGGCTCCATGTACATCGCCACCACCACGCGCAGGTAGTAGTAGGCGGACACGACGCTCGCCAGCACGCCGACGAGCGCGAGCACGACCCAGCCCGACGCGACAGCGGCATTGAACAGGTAGAACTTGCCGACGAAGCCCGCCGTGATCGGGATCCCGGTGAGCGATACGAGAAAGAGGGTGAGGGTCGCGGCCAGCAGGGGCCGGCGCTCGGCGAGGCCGGCCAGATCGGCGACGGTCGCGGGCTCCTGCCCGCCCTTCGAGAGCGCGGCGATCACGCCGAACCCGCCGAGGTTCACGGCGGCGTAGGCCACGACATAGAAGAGGATGGCCTCGCCCGCGAGGACCGGCGCCGCCACGAGCGCGCTCATCAGGTAACCCGCATGCGCGATCGACGAGTAGGCCAGCAGGCGCTTGAGGTTCCGCTGCGCGAGCGCCGCCAGGTTGCCGAGCAGCATCGTGACGATCGCGAGCGCCGCCACGAGCGGCTGCCAGTGGCTCGCGAGGTCGGCGAGGCCGTAGCCGAAGACCCGCAGCAGCGCGCCGAAGGCGGCGGCCTTGACGCCGGCGGACATGAAGGCCGTGACCGGGGTCGGGGCCCCTTCGTACACGTCGGGCGCCCACATGTGGAAGGGGACGCTCGCGACCTTGAAGCCGAAGCCGACCAGGAGCAGCGCCGCGCCGAGGACCGCGAGCGGCAGCGTCTCCGGGCTCGCCACGCCGAGAGCGCGGGTGATGCGATCGAGCGAGGTGCTCCCGCTCACGCCGTACACGAGCGCCACTCCGTAGAGAAGGAAGGCCGAGGCGAAGGCTCCGTTCACGAAGTACTTGAGCGCCGCCTCCTGGCTCTCGGGGCGCGCCCGGTCGAGGCCCACCATGCCGTAGAGCGCCACCGACATGATCTCGAGCGCCACGAACATCGACACGAGCTCCAGGGTCGAGACGAGCCCCAGCATCCCCACCACGCTGAACAGCAGCAGCGCGTAGTACTCGCCGCGCTCCATCCCGTTCGCGCGCAGGTAGGCCGGCGACAGCAGCACCGTGAGCACCGCGACGGCGAGGATCACGGCTTGCAGGAAGAGCGCGAGGCCGTCGGCCGTGAGAGCACCCGCCAGCACCGCGCCCTCGGCGCGCCCGCCGGCGAGCAGCCACACCGACGCCAGGGCGCCCGCGAGACCCGCGAGCGAAAGCACGGGCGAGGGCGCGGCGCGGCCGCTGGGGGCGAACGCCTGGGCCAGCAGAACCACGACACCCGTCACCGCGACGATCGCAGCGGGGATGATGGGCCTGAGGTCGAGCACGGCGTTCATCGCGCGTCTCCGGGCTCGGGCGCGGTCTGCTCGAGCACCGCGACGGCGGGGGGCGCCGGCCGCGTCGCTTCGCGCACCTGTCGCACGAGCGCGTCCGCCGCGGGCTCGATGCGGCGGGTGAAGAGCGGGCTCGCGATACCCATCACGAGCGCCAGCACGACGAGCGGCACCAGCACGGCCGCCTCACGCGGGGAAAGATCGGGAAGGCCCTGGTTCTTCGGGTTGGCGAGCTCGCCGTAGAAGACGCGCTTCACCATCCACAGGGCGTATGCCGCCGCCAGGATCACGCCGAGCGTGGCCACGACCACCATCCACGGGCTGAAGCTCCAGGCGCCGAGCAGGATCAGGAACTCGCCCACGAAACCGTTGGTTCCCGGCACGGCGATCGAGGACAGGCTGATCAGCAGGAACACCGCGAAGTACCAGGGCATCGCCGCGCGCAGGCCGCCGAACTCGGAGATGAGACGCGTGTGGCGGCGGTCGTAGAGCATGCCGACCAGGAAGAAGAGCGCGCCCGTGGAGATGCCGTGGTTGAGCATCTGGTACACGGCCCCAGTCACGCCGGTGGTCGAGAGCGCCGCGATCCCGAGCATGACGAAACCGAGGTGCGACACCGACGAGTAGGCCACGAGCTTCTTCAGGTCGGGCTGGACCAGCGACACGAGCGCCCCGTAGACGATGCCGATCACGGCGAGCACGCCTACCAGCGGCGCGAGCCGGACGGCCGCGTCGGGGAACAGCGGGATCGCGAGCCGCAGGAACCCGTAGCCGCCCATCTTCAGCAGAACGGCCGCCAGGATCACAGAGCCGGCGGTGGGCGCCTCGACGTGCGCGTCGGGCAGCCAGGTGTGGAACGGCCACATCGGGACCTTGATCGCGAACGCGAGCGCGCAGGCGAGGAAGAGCCACGTCTGCAGCGCCGGGTCGACCGGCGCCGCCACGAGCGCCGGGATGTCGAAGCTGCGGATCCCGGCGGCCCTGTACAGCACCAGGAACGCCACCAGCATCAGCACGCTGCCGGCGAACGTGTACAGGAAGAACTTCACCGCGGCGTAGATGCGGCGCTCGTGGCCCCAGATCCCGATCAGGAAGTACATCGGGATCAGCATCGCCTCCCAGAACACGTAGAACAGGAACAGGTCGAGCGCCACGAACACGCCGATCATGCCCGCCTCGAGCAGCAGCATGGACACGACGAACTCGCGCACGCCCTTCTCGATCTGGCTCCAGGACCCGAGCAGGCACAAGGGCGTCAGGAACGTGGTGAGCATCACGAGCCACAGCGAGAGCCCGTCGATCCCCACGTGGTAGCTGATGCCCCAGGCGGGGATCCAGGCGTAGCGCTCCTCGAACTGCATCCCCGCAGTGTCGCGGAAGGCGCTCACGAGCCGCGTCGACAGCACGAACGTCACGAGCGACACCGCGAGGCCGAGGAGCTTCTGCACCGACACCGACTCGCGTCGCGTCAGCGCGATCAGCAGCGCGCCCGCGACAGGCAGCAGGATCAGCCACGTGAGCAGGTGGACGAGCGGAGGGGTCATGGCGCGAGTCGCTCCGCGGAGGCGAGCAGGTACGACACGACCGCGACGGCGCCCGCCAGCACGAGCAGCACGTAGTGGCGCACGAAGCCGGTCTGCACGGGCCGTAGCATCTCGGCGAGCGCCCGCGTCAGGCTGGCCGTGCGGTTGACGGCGCCGTCGATGACAGCCATGTCCACGCGCTTCCAGAGCAGGCGCTCGCTGCCCGCCACGACCGCGTGCCGAACGAAGCCGTCGTAGACGTGGTCGAAGAAGTACTTCGCGCCAAAGAGGCGCAGCGCGGGCCGCAGCGGCCGCGCGAGCGAGGCCCGCAGCTCGGGCATCGCCAGGTACAGGTACCACGCCATCAGGATCCCGACGACGCCCGAGAGCGTCGCCGCCACCGGCAGCCACGCCACGTGCGCGACGTGAGGCTCGGGCAGGCGGAACACCGGCTGGAGGACCCCGGGTAACCGGACGCTTGCGCCATGCGCGCCCGGGAAGAGCGCGTACCCGGACACGACCGAGCCGACCGCCAGCACGACCAGCGGCGCGAGCATCGACCAGGGCGACTCGTGCAGGTGGTGCTCGGCCTCGTGCCCTCCGCGGAACTCGCCGAAGAACGTGAGGAACAGCAGTCGCGCCATGTACGCGGCGGTCAGCAGCGCCGTCGTGAGCGCGATCCCCAACAGCACCGGGTTGTGCAGCGCTGCCAGCAGGATCTCGTCCTTGCTGAAGAAGCCGGCGAGCGGCGGGATCCCCGCGATCGCCAGCGTCCCGATCAGGAACGTCCAGAACGTCCATGGGATCTTCTTGCGCAGGCCGCCCATGCTGCGCATGTCCTGCTCGCCCGACATCGCGTGGATCACCGAGCCCGAGCCGAGGAACAAGAGCGCCTTGAAGAAGGCGTGGGTGTAGAGATGGAACACGGCGACACCGAAGGCGCCCATGCCCGCGGCCAGGAACATGAAGCCGAGCTGGCTCACGGTCGAGTAGGCCAGCACGCGCTTGATGTCGGTCTGCACCATGGCGATCGTGCCGGCCATGAGCGCCGTCGAGGCGCCCGTGACGGCCACGACCAGCATCGCGGTCTCGGACTGGTGATAGAGCGGGCCGACCCGGGCGACCAGATAGACGCCGGCCGTGACCATCGTCGCCGCGTGGATGAGGGCGGACACCGGCGTCGGGCCCTCCATCGCGTCGGGCAGCCAGACGTGCAGCGGGATCTGTGCGCTCTTGCCGGCGGCGCCCACGAACAGCAGCAGGCAGGCGATCGTGACCGGCCCCCAGTGCCAGAGCGCTTCGGGAGCGAGCGAGCCGGCGTTGTCGGCGATGTCCACCAGGTCGAGGCTGCCGAAGGCGTGGAAGATGAAGATCATCCCGAGGATCAGGCCAACGTCCCCGATGCGGTTCACGACGAACGCCTTGAGGCCCGCCGCGGACGCGCTGTCCTTTCGGTACCAGAACCCGATCAGCAGGTAGGAGCACAGCCCGACGCCTTCCCAGCCGATGAACAGCAGCGGAAGGCTGCCGCCCATCACCAGCAGCAGCATGAAGAAGGTGAACAGGTTGAGGTAGGAGAAGAAGCAGACCTTGTCCTCGTCGTGCGCCATGTAGCCGATCGAGTAGACGTGGATCAGTGCGCCGATCCCGGTCACGACCAGCATCATCACCGACGAGAGCGGGTCGATCAGCAGGCTGATCGGGACGCGGAACGAGCCCACCGCGATCCACTCGAAGCCGAGGTAGGGCTGCGAGAAGCGCAGCCCCTCGGGGCCGGCGACGAGGTCGTAGAGCCTCGCGCTGGTGAAGGCGGCCAGCAGGAAGGCCGCAATCACCGTGGCGCAGGCAAGCCAGGCGGCGCCCTGCTCCTCCTTGTCTTTTCGGATCCAGTCGCCGAAGAGCGCGAGCACGACGAAGCCGCCGAGCGGCAGCAGCAGCACCGCGAACGGCCGCACGTTGAGAATCGGGTCCTCGAACAAGCGGCTATCCCTTCATCACGTTGAAGGCGTCCACGTCGAGCGTGTCCTTGTGGCGCTGGAGCGAGATCACGATCCCGAGGCCGACCGCCGCCTCGGCGGCCGCCACCACCATCACGAAGAAGACCAGCACCTGCCCGTCGAGCGTCCCGGCCGCGCGCGAGAAGGCGACGAACGCGAGGTTGGCGCCGTTCAGCATCAGCTCGATGCTCATCAGCACCGTGATCACGTTCTTGCGCAGGAACACGCCGAGCGTGCCCAGGGCGAACAGCACCAGGCTCAGCAGCAGCGCGTCGTGCACGAAGGCCGGCTGGTCCATCTAGAGGTCCTTCTTGGCGAGCGCGATCGAGCCCACCAGCGCCGCCAGGATCAGGATCGAGGTGGCCTCGAACACGTAGAGGAACTGCGGCGAGAACAGGATCTCGGCCATGCGCCGGGTCGAGGCGTCGAAGGCCGGGGCCGGCCCCGGCTCGACCCGCGCCAGCACGGCGCCGGCTTGCGCGACGAGCAGGGCGACGAGCGCCACGGCGATGGCTCCGAGCGCGCGCCCGCCGCGGCCGGCCGCCTGCTGCTCGCTCTCGACGTTGAGCAGCATCAGCACGAACAGGAACAGCACCATGATCGCGCCGGCGTAGACGATCACCTGCAGCGCGGCGATGAAGGGCGACCCGAGCAGGCCGAAGATCACGGACAGCGAGCACAGCGTTACGATCAGGGCGAAGGCGGAGTAGATCGGGTTTCTCTGGCCGATCACGACGAGGGCGGACCCGATCGCGAGCGCGGCCGCGGCGTAGAAGAGGATCTGGTCCAAGCTAGCGCCCCGCGAGCGCCACTCCCGTGGCGGTCACCAGGATCCACACCGCCGCCACCGGAATCAGCACCTTCCAGCCGAAGTGCATCAGCTGGTCGTAGCGGAAGCGGGGCAACGTGCCCCGTAGCCAGATGAAGACGAACAGCAGCACGGCCAGCTTGCCCCCCCAGAACAGGAATCCGGGCAGGCCCTCCGAGGGCACGCCCGGGATCCCGGAATGCCATCCGCCGAGGAACAGGTTGGTGGCGAGCGCCGCGACCGTGATCATGTTGACGTACTCGGCCATCTGGATGAGAGCGAAGCGCATCGACGAGTACTCGGTGTGGAAGCCGGCCACGAGCTCGGTCTCGCCCTCCGGCAGGTCGAAGGGCGTGCGCGCCACCTCGGCGGTGGCGGCGGCGAAGTAGACGAGGAACGCGGGGAACTGCACGAAGGCATTCCAGCCCAGGAACCAGCCCCCGGCCCGGCTGGCTTGGGAGCTCACGATGTCGTTGATCTGGAACGACCCCGCCAGCATGATCACGCCCACGAAGCTCAGGCCGAGTGCCAGCTCGTAGGAGAACATCTGCGCCGCCGAGCGCAAGCCCCCTAACAGGCTGTACTTGTTATTGGCGGCCCAGCCCGCGAGCACCACGCCGTACACCCCGAGCGCGGTGATCGCGAAGACGAACAGCAGCCCGACGTCGAGGGTCGCGATCTGGAGCTGCAGCTCGCGCCCTTGCAGCCACTCGGGCAGGAAGCCCCAGCTCGGAAGCCTGAAGGGCGGCCCGTAGGGCAGCACCGCCACCGCCAGGAACGACATCGTCACGGCGAGCACGGGCGCGGCCAGAAAAGCCCACTTGTTGGCCGCGGCCGGCATCAGCTCCTCCTTGAAGAAGAGCTTGATGCCGTCGGCGATCGGCTGGAGGATCCCGAACGGACCGGTACGGTTCGGACCCAGGCGGAACTGCATGAACGCCAGCACCCGCCGCTCGATCCAGGTCATCAACGAGAAGAGGCCCTGCAACGCCCCGATCAGCAGCGCGACCTTGATTGCCGCGAGGATCAGCTCCTGGACGAGCGGGCTCGGCGTCACGCCGTCACCGCCGTGCGGGACGAAGCGAGCGCCTGCTCGAACGTGGGTGCCATCGTCTTCCAGCAGCGCTTCTCGCGCACGTGGTACTCGAACTCGGCGCGAAACTTCTGCAGCGAAGACTGCGGCGGGGCGATCGCCGCGTCGCCGAACGGGCACACGGTCTTACCGCCGATCGAGTCGGCCAGCTTGAAGACGAGGTCGAGGTCGCTCGGCTGCGCGAGGCCGGCCTCGATCCGCTCGAGCAGGCGCAGCATCCAGCCGGTGCCCTCGCGGCACGGCGAGCATTTGCCGCACGACTCGTGCTTGTAGAAGTAGGCGAGGTTCTTCGCCATCCACACCATGCAGGTGGACTCGTCCATCACGATCGTGCCGGCGGAGCCGAGCATCGAACCCGACTTGGCGACACCGTCGAAGTCCATCGGGATGTCGATCTCGGCGGCGGTGAGCACCGGCGTCGAAGAGCCGCCGGGAACCACGGCCTTGAGCTTGCGGCCGCCGCGGATGCCCTGCGCGAAGCCCTCGCCATGGATCAGCTCGCGCAGCGTGATCTTGCCCATCGGCGCCTCGTAGCTGCCGGGGCGCGCGACGTGCCCGCTGATCGAGTAGAGCTTCGGCCCGCCGTTCTTCTCGGTGCCGTAGCCGGAGAACCACTCGGCGCCGCGCGTCAGGATCAGCGGCACGTTCACGAGCGTCTCGACGTTGTTGACGATCGTCGGGCAACCGTAGAGGCCCACCACCGCCGGGAACGGCGGCTTGCTGCGCGGCTGGCCGCGCTTGCCCTCGAGCGACTCGATCAGCGCCGTCTCCTCGCCGCACTCGTAGGACCCCGCGCCGCGGTGAACGTGGATCTCGACGTCGACGCCGCTGCCGAGGATGTTCTTCCCGACGTAGCCCCTGGCGCGCGCTTCGGCGAGCGCTGCTTCGAGCGTGCGCGCGCCCTCGTGGAACTCGCCGCGGATGTAGATGTAGGCGGTCTTCGAGCGGATCGCGTGGCAGCTCACCACGGTCGACTCGATCAGCCGGTGCGGGTCGCGCTCGATGATCACGCGGTCCTTGTAGGTGCCGGGCTCGCTCTCGTCGGCGTTCACGCACAGGTAGCGCGGCTTGGGGTTGTCCTTGGGGAGGAAGCTCCACTTCATCCCGGTCGGAAAGCCGGCGCCGCCGCGCCCGCGCAGGTTCGATTTCTTGACCTCTTCGATGATCGTCTCCGGCATGAGCTGCAGCCACTCGCCGAGCTTCGCGTAGCCGCCGCCCGCCGCGTAGACCTCGAGCGAGGTGGAGCGCTCCTTCCAGACGTTCTCGAACAGGATGGGCTCGCCCGGGCTCCTGGGCCACGCGAAGCTACGTGCGACCTTCTCGCCCGCGAGCACGCGGTCGATGTCGCCCGCGGTCGCGTGCTCGAGCCACTCGCCGTTCACCTGCACCGCGGGCGCGCCGCCGCACGCGGCGAGACACTCGACGCCCTTGACCGTGAAGCGGCCGTCGGCGCTCGTCTGGCCCGGCTTCACGCCGAGCCTGCGGCAGGCGTGCTCGACGAGCTGCTCCGCGCCGCCGAGGGCACAGGAAAGCGTCGTGCACACCTCGATCAGTGTCTTCCCCTCCGGCTTCAGCCGGAACATGGTGTAGAAGCTCGCGGTGTCGTGGACCTGCGCCGGCGAGAGCCCCAGAAGCGACGCGACGTGCTCGATCGCCTCGCGACTCAACCAGCCTTCCTGCTCCTGCACCAGGTGCAGCGCCGGCAGCAGCGCCGAGCGCTTCACCGGGTAGCGCGCGAGGATCTCTTCGAAGCGTGCCTGGTTCTGGGGCGTGAGCCTCATCGCGGTTCGTCGCTCACCAGTCGAGCGCGCCCGCCTTCCACGCGTAGACGAAGCCGCCGCCGAGCAGTGCCATGAACACCGCCATCTCGACGAGGCCGAAGAGGCCGAGGTCGCGGAACACGAGCGCCCACGGATACAGGAATGCGGCGTCGACGTCGAGCAGGATGAAGATCATGCACACGAGGTAGAACTTGATCGAGAAGCGCTGGCGCGCCGTGCCGATCGGGGGCACGCCGCACTCGTATGTCCCATCCTTCGCGGGGTTCGGGCGCGGCCTGCCCAGCAGATAGGACAGCACGATCGTGAACACGCCGAAGCCGAGAGCGGCGGCACCCAGGATCAGGATCGGCGCATAGCTGGGCATGAGATCGGGGTACCGCCCGTAGCCGCAAGACGGTGAGCCGCGGAACTATAGCGTCCGCTCGAACGGAGTGTCAAACACCGGCCGCGACCTCGCGTGATAGAGTCGCGACCGCTCTGCCGAATCGATGCCGAGGGAGGGCGCAGTGGCGACGCCGAGATCCCAGGGCTTGGGTCGTGGAACCGTGTGCGCCCTGTCCATCCTGCTCCTGCCGCTTTCGGGACCGCGTGTGCTCCGGGCGTGCGAGCAGGCTGCACTGACGCAGCCTGTGCCCCTCTCGACCGTGGCGGAGGCGCGTCCCCTGGTGGCATGGCAGGCGCTCCCTGGCGCGGGCTCGTACCGCGTCGAGATCGAGAGCCGCATCCCCGAAGGCCGGGTGCTCGTCTCGCTCGACACGCTCGTGGGCGCTACCAGCTTCCGTCCGCCCCGTCCCCTCACGGACTTCCGCGCCGCCGTCAAGGTGCGCATCACCCGTGGCTGCGCTCTCGACGGCGGCTCTTCGCTGCGCGAACAGCCGGCGTCATTCCAGATCGACACCGGGCCGCTGTGCCCCGCTCCTGCGCGGCTCGCCGTGAGCGCGGATCGACGGCTGCTCGAGTGGACCGCCGTCCCCGGAGCGCTCCGCTACGACGTGTCGCTGCTGGACCTCGAGGGCGTCCCCTTGGAACGAGCGGAAACCCGCGCTCCGGGCTTCGCCCTTTCTTCCCGGACCGAGCCGATCGTCGCCGTCGTCCGTCCCTACTGTGCGACCGGATTCGGCCCGCGCACGTCGGCGCTCGTCGCTCCCTGAAGCGGCGGTCGCGCTCCCAGGACACGCTCGACGACACGCCTGCCCACGGCGCGGCCTAGCTCCAGGCCCGCCTCGTTGTCGCTCCGGAAGTGGATCCCGCCGAGGAGGCGGGACGCCGCCGCTTCCTCGGCCTGGCCGCGCAGCCACTCGGCCTTCTTCGGGAAGAACGCGGCGAGGACCACCTCGGCTGCGCCCGATGCGGTCGCGTGTCCGGACGGGTAGGAGGGGAAGGCCGGAGTCACCAGATGGGAGAGGAAGCCCGGATCGTGGCGCTCGCGGATCACGCTGATCGGCCGCACCGTCCACCACTCGTACTTGGCGTGCCAGCAAGCTACGAAGGCGTCCGCCATGGCCACGCTGAGCGCCGCCAAGACGCGGACGGCGGTGGCGCCGTCGACCTGCGGCTCCTCCGCGAGCTCGATGGTCTTCAAGCTCCAGACGCCGGCCGGGGTCACGGTGCCGCGGTCCAAGTTCCAGGCTTCGGCCACGGCTTTCTGCAACGGCGTGAGGGCGTCGGCCACCCGCTTCACCTCGCGCACTTCGTCCGCGTAGCGTGGACTGTCGTACGGCACCGGCTCCGGCGGCTCGATCTCCCCGCCGCTCGCGAGAACCCAGGGCTGCCACTCGCCCGCGAGCGGCTCCAGCGGGTTGAAGACGTTGACGGGCGGCGTGGGCCGCCAGCGGCCGGGGGCCGGCGGAGGCCTCCGGTTCACGGGCCAAACGCGTTCCGCACTGTCAGCGCGCGCTCGTGCCCCGGCGTCCGCCGCGACCTCCCTTCCGATCGCCCACATCGCAGCCGCCCCGGGCTCCTCCGCGCCGCGGACGGCCTCGGCGGCGGCGAGCCCGAGCGCCTCGAAGCGCTCCGCCGGCTCCTGCGTGAAGAGGTCGGCGAGGACGAGGCTCGCGGCGCGGTGCACGGCGATCCAGGCCTGGCGTTCGTCGCCTCCCTCGCGCACGCCCCGCACCAGCGCGTCGTGCATCGCGGCGTGCAGCAGGGCGAGGATGCGGGCGGCTCGCAGCGGGTTGAGCTGATGCTTGGCGATCAGCTCGAGGGCGGTGCGAGTCCAGCGGAGCGAGGTGTGAGGCTCACGCCAGCGTTTGATCGCGGGCGACTGGGCGGCGAATGGACCGGTGACTCCAAACGCATCGAGCACGCCACCGCCACTCTCGGCGCTCTTCGGCAGCCAGGTCCGCCAAGAGCCAATCCGTGCGCTCGCAACCTGGGCCTTTGGCTCTCCCCCGAGACCGAGCTCGACCGCGGCCACCAGAAGGATCGCCGAGACGGTCACCGGCGCCTCGCGCACGAGAGCCCACGCACCTCGATCATCCGGGCTTCTCGCCTCGGCGATCTCACACCGCCGTTCTGCTGGCCTGACAGCTGCCAGACTTACATGCCCAGCGTCGCCAGCACCGCCTGCGGCACCTCGTAGCTCTTCCCCGATACCGAGATCAGTCACAACGTCGACGGGCCGCCGAACGTGGCGGTCAGCTCCAGTTTCTCCACTCGCTCGTTGCCGGCGTAGTAACGCAGTTGCTCCCCGAGCGCGGCCACGATCGTGTATGTCGTCTGTGCCTGCAGCACGCTCGGGCCCACCGGCAGGCTGATCGAGACGCTGGCCTGACCGTTCTCGGTGGTGCCGGTGATCGCCGGGCTCACGATGCTCGTCGTCAAGCCGGTTTGCGGCGTGACCGTGAGCCTGACGGTGTTGCCGACGGGAACGTTCGTCGTCGCGAACGTGACCGGCACCGGGTTGGTCGTGCTCGCAGGCAGCGTGATGTCGGCGTTGCCGGTCGGATTCGGCGGCGCCGGCTGGCCGTTGACGCTCGTGATCGTGAGCGTCGGCATGTTGGCGAGGAAGACGCTGCCCGGCACGGGCCTCAAGGTCGCGGTGTGCCCTGCCCGTGCCTGCCGTAGCTTCCCGACCCGGAGCGTCCCCGTTCGGGCCTGCGTTTCATCAGCGCCGAGCGGCTGGGCCCAGGAAAAGAGAAACAGGATCAAGGAGGAGGGCAAGCACCTCGCAACGACTCGAATCGCGGTCACCACACCCTCTCGGTTTCGCAACGCTACCGCAGCCTAGTTGAGCGGCCGATGAACGGGCGGCCGGTCGCCTCGGCAGAGCCGGGGGTTTCCCCAACGGAATGAGAATGAGATTCCCATCTATACGACCAATCGTGACGGAGAGTCAACTCGTGTGCCGGCTTCTCTTATACTTCCCCACGCATGCGCCGGACGAAGATCGTCGCGACCATCGGCCCGGCTTCGCGCAGCCCCGAGAACCTCGAACGGCTCGTGCGGGCGGGCGTCGACGTGTTCCGCCTGAACTTCTCGCACGGGACCCACGAGGAGCACCTCGCCGTGATTGGCGCCGTCCGCGAGATCGCGGCGCGCCTGCACCGGCCGATCGCGCTGCTGCAGGACCTGTCGGGGCCCAAGATCCGGACCGGAAAGGTCAAGGACGGGGTCGAGCTCGTGAAGGGCGCCCGGATCGCGATCACCACCGACACCTCCATCGAGGGCGGCGTCGAGCTCATCTCCACGACCTACGCGGCGCTCCCGCGCGACGTGGCGCCGGGCGACCGGGTGCTGCTCGACGACGGCAACCTCGAGCTGCGCGTGCTGGGCGCCGCCTTGGACCGGGTGGACTGCGAGGTGGTGGACGGCGGACCGCTGCGCTCGAACAAGGGCATGAACCTGCCGAGCGTCGCCCTCTCGACACCGGCGCTCACGGAGAAGGACCGCCGCGACCTGGCCTTCGGGGTCCAACACATGGTCGACTTCGTGGCACTGTCCTTCGTTCGGCAAGCCCAGGACGTGCTGCAGGCGAAGGAGCTCGTGAGTGCGCTGGGCGCGCGCACACCCGTGATCGCCAAGATCGAGAAACCCCAGGCGCTCGACAACCTGGAGGCGATCCTGGCCGCGGCCGACGGCGTGATGGTCGCGCGCGGGGACCTGGGCGTCGAGCTCGGCACCGAGTACGTGCCGATCGCGCAGAAGCGGATCATCGCCGCCGCGATCGCGGCCGGCCGCGTGGTGATCACCGCGACCCAGATGCTCGAGAGCATGATCGAGAGCCCGCGGCCGACGCGCGCCGAGGCTTCGGACGTGGCGAACGCGATCCTGGACGGGACCGACGCCGTGATGCTGTCCGGCGAGAGCGCGATCGGGAAGTTCCCGGTGGAGACGGTCGAGACGATGGCGCGCATCGCCGATCACACCGAGGAGCACGGCTCCGCCTCGATCCGCAGGCGCCGCAGCGACGGCCGCCGCAGCGACCAGGAGACGGGCGTCGAGGCTCCCGGCACGCCGGTCACCCGCAGCCTCACGCGCGTCGCGGCCTCGGTCGCGGAGGAGCTCGGCTGCAAGCTGATCGTGGCCTTCACCGAGTCCGGGATCACCGCGCGCCTGCTGGCGCTGCACCGTCCGCGCGTTCCGGTCGTGGCCATCACGCACGAGGATCGCGTCTACCGCCAGCTCGCGCTCTCCTGGGGTGTCGTCCCGTTGAAATCGGACTTCGTGGAGAACACGGACGAGCTCCTAGCCTCGGGCGAGGAGCGGCTCAAGGCGCGCGGTCTCGTCGACAAAGGCGACACGATCCTGATGCTCTCCGGCCACTCCCCCGCCGCCGCCGCGACCAACATGCTCCGCGTGCACACGGTGACTTAAGGATGAGAAGGGAAACGGCATACCTCGCAGCGCTGCGCCCCAAAGGCACGGTTGCCTCGTCGGTGATCTGGGCCCTCTGTCTGCTGGCTGGTTGCTCGGGCAATCCGAATCCCAAGGACTACCGATTCCCGCCCCCTGAGGTGCCGGGCGCCGGAACGGTCGTCGAGGGCATCGCGTCCTGGTATGGGCCGGGTTTCGACGGGAAGAAGACCGCGAGCGGCGAGCGTTTCGACCAGGACGCGATGACGGCCGCTCACGCGTACTGGGCTTTCGGCACCCGCGTGAAGGTGACCTTCCCGACCACGGGCAAGAGCGTCGTGGTGCGCATCAACGACCGCTTTCCGTCGCACAAGGGCCGCGCGATCGATCTTTCCCGCGGCGCCGCGAAGGCGATCGGCCTGATCGGGCCCGGCACGGGAAAGGTCCGGCTCGAGATCGTCGGGTAGATCCCTGGGGCCCTCGCGCGCGGCCCGCAGCGGGCACGAGCGCAAGGGTGGCGCGTGATAGGCTCGCCCTGGACCTGCAGGGGCGCTCCGAAAGCTCCTGATCAGGGCCCCGATCACAGCGGACTGCTTCGCGCGACGGGTCCTGTGCTCATGATCATCTCGGCGCGCTATCATGCTGAACGCGCGCCCGTAGCTCAACTGGATCGAGCGCCAGGCTTCGAACCTGGAGGTTGGGGGTTCGAGTCCCTCCGGGCGCGCCAAGTGTCTCGGCCAAGGGATCGAGTGACGAGAAGGCGTTAGCGTCCCCTCAGCCTGCCGGAACTCGGTCGGTCCTCATGGTTCGAGGGTCGTTCCCCCGGGGGGACTGGTTCTCGCGGCTGTCGGCCTGCCGAGCGAGGCGGCCACACTTCCACAAAGCGTAACTCCCCACTTTGCTGACCTTTAACTACATGCGCCCTCCCAGGGCGTCAGGCGGTCGAGGCCCCGGCTATTCGGCATAGGTCTTGCGTGCATCCGCGATGGGGGGGATCCGTGTTACTGGTCGGGCCGACACCGCAGCTCGAAAAGAGAGGAAACCCCTCGCTGGTGCTTCCGGAGGTACTGCGGGAGCTCTACCTCGGGCGGCGCACCGGCCTGCTGCACGTCGCCGCGTCGGGTGAAGACCGAGTGAGCTTCCGTTTCGTCAACGGCGAGGTCGTGAGCGGGTCCTCGACCTCCAAGAGGGGGCGGCTAGGCGAGACCATGGTCCGCAATGGACTCCTGGCCCTCGAAGACCTGGAGCGAGCCCTGGTCGTGGTCGAGGAAGAGCGAAGGCGCCTCGGTCCCGTGCTGAAAGAAATGGGAGTCATCGACCAGTCTCGGATGGAACAGGCTCTGGCTCTTCACATCCGCGAGATGCTCCTCACCGCCCTTGTCTGGGACGAGGCGGCGCTCCTGTTCGAGGACCAGGAGCCTCCCGACGGTCCCAGCGAAGACCTGATGTTGGGCTGTTCCACCGGAGAGCTCGTCCTGCAGGTCGTGCGCAGCATCGCCAGTCCGGAGACGGTCCGGAACAGCCTCGGGGACATCGATCGGGTGCTCGTCGCCGTGCCCAACCCCCCCTTCCGCTTCGACCGGATCACGCTCACACCGGCGGACGGCTACGTGCTCTCCCGCGTAGATGGCGCGGCGAGCGCCCGCGACGTCATGGCGATCACGCCGCTGCCGGTGGAGGACGTCGAACGCAGCCTGCTGGGTCTGCTCTGCACCGGCGTCGTGGGGTACCGGCCAGGCCCGGCCCCGGCGCACCCCCGGCGCCCGGCCGTGGAAAAACGAACAAGCGAGAAATCGAGCCTCACGGACGCGACGCGTCCCGGGCCGAAAGCGGTGCCAGCGTCCCCGCGCCGCCAGGCCGAGGCCGCAGCCGCCGCGGCTGCCGAGCTCGAGAAGACCATCGACCGCGCCTACCAGAACCTGTCGACGAAGAACCATTTCGAGGTGCTGGGCCTTCTGTGCACGGCGAGCAAAGCCGACGTGAAGGACGCCCACGCCCGGCTCGTCCAGAAATTCGATCCGGACACGCACCAGCACCTGCAGCCTGACCTCCGGCCGAAGCTGCAGGCAGTCTTCACGCGGATCTGCGAAGCCCCTGATGTCCTCGCGGCTCCGGAGAAGAGGCTGCCGTACGAGCAGAGCCTAAAACAGGCGGCGCGCTCCGTGTCCCATCCACCCGGCTCGCCCGCCTCGGCTGCAGCCGGAAGCGAGCCGGGCCGCGTGGCGGCACTCGCGCCGGTCGAGACGCCCTCGGTGCTCGAGGCGCTGACCGCCGCGGAGGCGCTCCTCGGCGAAGGCCGCTGCGTGGAGGCTGTGGCCCTCCTCGAGACCGTCGTTCCCATGGCGCAGGGGGTCCAGGAACGGCGCGTCCGCCTTCTGCTGGGCCGCAGCTACGTGACGAAGCCGGAATGGGCCCGAAAGGCGGAGAGCCAGTTCTTGACACTCATCCGCCTCGATCCACGTGACGTGGAAGCGCACTGCGCCCTCGGCACGTTCTACCGGGACAGATCCCTCTCCGAGCGGGCCCGCGCCATGTTCGAAAGGGTCCTCGCAGTGCAGCCGGGTCACCGGACCGCGCAAGCCGAGCTCGCGGCCCTGCGACCGCCGGAGCCCGACTCCCCAACCCTGTTCGGAAAGCTGCTTCACAAGGCCCGATAGAAGGCAGCAGGCGGAGGTGAACGTCGTCTCACTGGTGTGACCGCCGTCACGCAGATCCAAGACCTGTGTCGTGCGGGATCAGTGGGCGCGGTCATGCGCGAGCAGTGGGTGCGGCCCCACGCGCCAGGTACGCCGGCGTGAGCGTGCTAGACTCGCCGTCAGGCGAAGGAGGGCTGAGCATGAAGAAGCGCCCGACGCGCGAGGCTTACGAGCGTCCCAAGGTGATTCGCGTGCGCATCGTCTCCGGCGAGATGGCCGTCACCGGCTGCAAGGTCCGGAACGGCAACGTCGGCCCCACGCTCGGCTGCCAGCGCACGGCCTGCCGCACGATGGGCAGCTAGCGCCCGTGGCCTCCCCCGCCCCCAGCCGCATCGGCGAGGTTTCCTTCCTCGAGTTTCGCGAGCGGGCCGGCCTCGACCGTCGTCGCATCCCGATCGAAGGCACGATCGAGACCACCTACCGCTGCAACTTGAACTGCGTCCACTGCTACGTGAACCAACCCGCGGGCTCGCTCGAGGAGCGAGAACGCGAGATGAGCCTCGAGCGGCTCAAGCGGCTGGTCGACGAGATCGTCGCCGAGGGCACGCTGTTCGTGCTCTTCACCGGCGGCGAGGTGCTGGTGCGCCCGGACTTCCCCGAGCTCTACCTCTACACCCGCTCGCAGGGGCTGCTCGTCACGATCTTCACCAACGGCACGATGATCACCGACCGGATCGCCGACCTCTTCGCCGAGCACCGGCCGGACAAGGTCGAGATCAGCCTGTACGGGATGACGAAGCAGACCTACGACCGCGTCACGCGCGTGCCGGGCTCCTTCGAGAAGTGCCTCGCGGGAATCCAGCGACTCGTCGACCGGCGCGTCCCGGTCACGCTCAAGACGATGGCGCTCGCCTGGAACCATCACGAGATCGAGGCGATGGAGGCGTACGCGAAGAGCATCGGGCTGGTGTTCCGCTTCGACAGCTCGCTCAACCCGCGCGTCGACTGCGGCGCCAACCGCAACTCCGAGCTGCAGCTCGACCCCGAGCGCGCGCTCGAGCTCGACCTCGGCAGCCCCGAGCGCATGGAGGGCTTCCGCGAGTTCTGCGAGCGCTTCACGCGGCCCGACGCCGAGTACGGCGCGGAGCACGTCTACACCTGCGGCGCCGGCCAGAGCTCATTCACGGTCGACCCTTACGGGCGGCTGCAGATGTGTCAGCTCTCGCGCAAGAGCTACCACGACCTGAAGCAGGGGCGCTTCGAGGACGGCTGGCACGATCTGTTCCCGAAGCTGCGCGCGCGCACCTGGCAGAAGAACGAGGTGTGCCGCAAGTGCAGCCTGATGGCGCTCTGCGGCAGCTGCCCGGGCGCGGCGGAGATGGAAACGGGCGACATCGAGGGCGTCGTCCCCGCCTTCTGCGAGCTCGCGCACCTCCGAGCCTGGGCCGTGATGGGCGAGGGATCGGGACATCGGCGTGACGCGACCTGCTGCTTCGGCAAGGGCACGCTGGCCTCGCGGCCCGACGCCGAGGCGAAAGCCGCCCTCGCCGGCGGCTGCGGCTCGTGCGGCCACGCCACTCCGGACGCGGGCGAGAAGCTGATCCAGCTCGAGCGCCGGCCGCAGCGGGCCTGACGGCTTGCCCCGCCGGACGCTGCGGCTCCGCGTCGGCGGCCTGGTGCTGGCGGTCGAGGCCGACCGGCCGACGCCGGCGCTCGACCCGCCTCCTTTGCTGCGGCCCTTCCTCGTTGCCCGCGGCGGGGATATCCGCCTGCGCTACCGCGAAGGGCTACTGCCGCCCAAGACAACGGGCGAGCGGCTCTTCGACTCGGGCGGCGTGTGGCGGGTCGAGCAATGCCGCGGCCGTCTCGTGTACCGCTTCCGGATCCCGAACCGCCGGCCGCCGCTCTACAAGGTCGTCGTGATCGACAAGTCGCTCGCCCGGGGGACGCTCTACTTCGACGCCGCGGCGCGCGGCCCGCACTACGCGCTCGACTACCCGCTCGACGAGCTCTTGATCCAGCACCGGCTCGCGCGCGAGGGGGCGATCGAGGTGCACGGCTGCGGCGTCGTGTGGAAGGGCCGGACGCTGCTCTTCTGTGGCCGCTCCGGCGCCGGCAAGTCGACCATGGCGAGGCTGTGGCGGCGGCATGCCCTCGGCGCGCGGCTCCTCTCCGACGACCGCGTCGTGCTGCGGCCCGGCCGGCGCGGGGTGCGGGCCCACGGCACGCCGTGGCACGGCGACGGCGGCTTCGCCTCGGCCGCGAGCGCTCCGCTCGGGGCCGTCTTCTTCCTGCGCCACGGCCGAGCCACGCGGCTCGAGCCGCTGGGCCGGGCCGAGGCCGCGGCCCGGCTCTTCACGCGCAGCTTCCCGCCCCCATGGGATCGCGAGGGGGTCGCGCGAGCGCTCGACGCTTGCGCGGACGCCGCGGCGCGGGTGCCCGCCTTCGAGCTCGCCTTCCGGCCGCGAAAGGAAGCGGTCGACGCGGTGCGTGGGCTCTTCGAGCGGAAACGGAAACGAACGGACAAGCAAACGAACAAACGAACGAACGAACGAAAAACGAACAACGGGGCAAGACTCGCGGGACTAAGCTTTCGGGGGGCTGAGCGCCCCCCGCGCCCCCGCTAGAATCCCCCCGGGCTGGCTAGCAACTATACTGGCCCCTCCGCAGATGAGCGCCTTTCGCCGATGAACGAGAACGGGCGCCGGGTCTATTCGGTCCGTCGCCTCAAGATCGTCGCCGCGCTGCTGACGCTGATCTTCCTGCCGATCGTGATCGGCTCCTCGCTGCTGATCTACCAGTACCTGAAGTTCAGCGTGATGGTGGAGCAGCGGCTCTCGGGCGAGAAGGGGCGGCTGCCGGCGCGCGTCTACGCTCGGCCGCTCGCGCTGCGGCCGGGGATGGTGCTCGGCCCTGACGAGCTCGTCAAGACGCTCAATCGCCTGCGCTACGCCGAGCGCGAGCTGCCCAGCGAGCCCGGCCAGTTCGCCGTCTCGCAGGCGGGCGTCGGCTTCTTCCCGCGCCCGGTCGTGGACGGCGCCCAGGAGGCGCTCAGCGTGTCCTTCGCGACCGACAAGCAGAAGGTCACGCGCGTTCGCGAGATCCGCGGCCGTTCCAGGCGGCGCGTGGCGGAGCAGGCGCTCGAGCCCGAGCTCGTCAGCTACCTCTACGGGGAAGACCGCGAGAAGCGCCGGCGCGTGCGCTACGAGGAGCTGCCCGATCACATGCTGAAGGCCGTGCTCGCGATCGAGGACCGGCGCTTCTTCAGCCACCCCGGGCTCGATCCGATCCGGCTGGTGGCCGCCACGATCCGCAACCTGCGCAGCGACAGCGCCATCCCCCACGGCGGCTCGACGATCACGCAGCAGCTCTGCAAGAACTTCTTCCTCACGCGCACCGACGAGCGCGGCTTTCGGATCGCCGAGCGCAGCTACCGCCGCAAGGCGCAGGAGGCCTTGCTCGCGTTCGTGCTCGAGCGTCGCGCGAGCAAGCAGGAGATCCTCGAGATGTACTTGAACGAGGTCTACCTGGGCCAGTCCGGCTCGTTCGGGATCTACGGCGTCGGCGAGGCGGTGCGCATCTACTTCGGCAAGGACGTCACCAACCTGACGCTGCCCGAGGCCGCCCTGATCGCGGGCATGATCCAGTCGCCCAACCCCTACAACCCTTTCCGCCACGAGAAGCGTGCGACCGATCGGCGCAACCTGGTCGTGCGCGCGATGCGGGACGCGGGCTTCATCGACAAGGCCGCGATGGATATGGCGCTCCTCGCGCCGCTGCTCGTCGAGCGGCCGAGCGTCGACACCACCGACGCGCCCTACTTCGTCGACCTCGTGGGCCAGCAGCTCGCCGAGCGCTACGCCGCGAAGGACCTCACGACCCAGAACCTTTCGATCTACACGACGCTCGACCTGCACCTGCAGCGGCTCGCCCAGCAGGCGCTCGAGCGCGGGCTCGACCGGGTCCAGGAGCTGATCAAGAAGCGGACGACCGCGACCGTGCAGGGCAGCATGATCGCGATCGAGCCGGCGAGTGGGCGGCTGGTGGCGCTCGTCGGGGGCCGCTCGTACGGTCGCAGCCAGTACAACCGCGTGATGCAGGCGCGGCGGCAGCCCGGCAGCACCTTCAAGCCCTTCGTGTACCTCGCCGCCTTCGAGGCCACCTTCGACGACCCGAGCCTGCCCCCGATCACGCCGGCCACGGTGGTCGAGGACGCGCCGGCGGTGTTCTTCTTCGAGGACAAGGAGTACATCCCGACCAACTACGAGGACGAGTACCACGGGATGGTCACGCTGCGCACGGCGCTCGCTAAGAGCCTCAACGTGCCGACAGTGAAGGTGGCCGAGATGGTCGGCTTCGACCGTGTCGCCAACCTCTGGTCGCAGAAACTCGGGATCGGCGCGGTGGTCCGGCCGTACCCGGCGATTGCGCTCGGGTCGTTCGAGGCGACGCCGTACGAGCTCGCCACCGCCTACAACGTGATCCCGAACGGCGGGCTCAAGGTCGAGCCGGTGACGATCCTGCGCGTGGCCGACGAGAAGAACGCCGTGCTGGAGCAGCACCAGAGCCCGCCCCCGGAGCGCGCGGTGCGCGAGGAATCGGCGTACCTGGTGACCGACATGCTGAAGAGTGTGTTGCGAGAGGGCACCGCCGCCGGTGCGGCGGGGATGGGCTTCACCGCCGAAGCCGCGGGCAAGACCGGCACCACCAACGACTACCGCGACGCCTGGTTCGCCGGCTTCACTCCGGACCTGCTGTGCGTCGTCTGGGTGGGCTTCGACGACAACACCCCGGTGGGCCTCTCGGGCACGCGCGCGGCGCTGCCGATCTGGGTGGACTTCATGAACGCGGCGCTCTCCGGGCGGCCGGCCGCGGAGTTCCCGCCACCGCCGGAGGGCATCGTCTTCGTCGCGATCGACCGCGACACGGGCCTGCTCGCCCGTCCCGCCTGCCCGCGGACGCGGGACGAGCTCTTCGTGGCCGGCACCGAACCGCGGGAGCTCTGTCCGGTCCACTGAGGCGCTCGAGCCCTGTCAAAGCCGCTCGGAGCCGCTCGAGCCCCTGTCGACGCTCACGCCCCTTGTGCGCCCGTGCCGGAGGCGCTATCCTCGATGGTTGTCTGGCCGGGCTCAATCTCAACGGAAGGATCGTGCCATGCGTGTTCTCCCTCCTGTCACCGTGACGGTCGCTACCGTCGTCGGTTTGTCGGCTTTTCTGGTCACCTCGTGCGGGGACAGCCGGCCGTCGTCGTCCACCCCGCCCGTGACGATTCCGCCGCCCACCCCCACCCCGCCGCCCGTGGGCGGAGGTGGCGACAGCTTCTACCACGCGAGCTGTTCCGTCGGGCAGGGCGATCCCGCCGCCGTGTGTGAGCGCAAGAGCGACAAGCTGCTCAACGAATACGAGAGCGCTCTGGATCTCCTTGTGCAGCAGAAGCCGGCTGTCTTCGAGCTCACCGACGAGTTCGCGCCGGGCACCCGGGCGTATCGCGTGCGCGACAAAGAGGCGTACATGGAAGGCATCGTTGCGAACCTGCGCGCGGCAGGGCTTTGCGCCGAGCGCGACCCCGACGACGGCGCGCAGGAGACGATCCGGCTGAAGAGCGTCAACGACTTCTCCGAGGACTACGACGTGCTGCTGTCGACCGGGCACATGCGCCGCGGCGGCGGCGCCTACCGCCAGAGCTGCACGCCCGCCAGCTTCCCCGTCGCACGCGAGGAGGACGCGCCGCCCATCGGCAGCGGCTGCGGCCGGCCGTACCCTCCGCCCGTCACGCGCTTCAACTGCAAGGTGCACATCAAGGGGCCCGAGTACTACACGCTCGACTCGACGCCGATCGTCGGGCACAACGGGGCGTACTGCGCGGCGATCGGGTATACCGACGGTCGCACGCTCTGCGCGATCCGTCCGGAAGGCACGCCCGACCGCGTGGCGTGCGAGAACTGGCGTGTCGGCGTGGCGAAGGACAACGGCCGCCCCGGACCCACCTGGACCAAGGCCGACGGCGGCTACTGCACCGGGCCCGAGAGCGGCTGCGACAATCACCCGAACTCCCAGTACGGGCTGTGGACCTACGTGGGCGGCACCTACACGGTGACCGCCGCGAACGGCGCGTCCTGCACCGTCAGCCACTGAGCGGCACGAGCGGGGACGCCCGCGGGCGCCTGGCGGGCGCCTCGCCCTTGACCGCGCGCCGGGCGGCCCGCTATCCTTCTCTTTCCCGCAAGGGCGCTTAACTCAGCGGTAGAGTGCCACCTTCACACGGTGGAAGTCGTAGGTTCGAATCCTACAGCGCCCACCAGAACGTGAGGCCGCGGCGGCAGGCCGGAAGCAGGAGCCGGAGATGAGCACCGCCGCCGCCGCGCCGAACCCGCCCGCCCGCCCGTACCGCTACTACGACCTGGTGATGGCGGCGTTCGTCACGGTGCTGCTGTGCGCGAACCTGATCGGAGCCGCCAAGGTGGCCGAGATCGGCGGCTTCGTATTCGGAGCCGGCGTGCTGTTCTTTCCGATCAGCTACGTGTTCGGCGACATCCTGACCGAGGTGTACGGCTACGCCCGGGCGCGCAAGGTGGTCTGGGCCGGCTTCGGCGCTCTGGCGTTCGCCTCGTTCATGAGCTTCGCCGTCCTCGCGTTCCCTCCCGCGCCCGGGTGGCCGCACCAGGCGGCGCACGAGACGGTCTTCGGGTCGACGCCGCGAATCGTGCTCGCTTCGCTCGTCGCCTACTGGAGCGGCGAGTTCTGCAACTCGTACGTGCTCGCCAAGCTCAAGCTCGCGACGTCCGGACGCCTGCTCTGGAGCCGCACGATCGGCTCGACGATCGTCGGCGAGGCAGTCGACTCCGTGATCTTCTACCCGCTCGCTTTCCTGGGCCTGTGGCCGACCGATCTCGTCGTGCGCGTGATGATCACGAACTACCTGCTCAAGGTCCTGTGGGAGGTCTTGATGACTCCCTTCACCTACCGCGTCGTCAACTTCTTGAAGCGGGCCGAAAGCGAAGACTACTTCGACCGCAACACCAACTTCACGCCGTTCTCATTGCGAACGGAATAGGAGAACGGCGGATATCAGTCGAAGTCGGTCGGGCGGCCCGGGTCTTGGTGGTGCGCCCAGGCGAGCTCGACCTGGCCGGGCGTGGTGCGGTCGAGGTCGAGCTCGGGGATGGCAGTGCGCGTGAAGAAGCCGACCGTGTCGATCTCATGGCTGGTCACGGGCTCGCCGCCCTCGAGCCGGCAGCCGATCAGCACCTTGTAGGTGTAGTCGACGGAGGGCGGGTGCTCGTGGCGCGCCTTGTCGAGGAGCGCCATGAGCTTGGTCGCGCGCACCCGGTAGCCGCTCTCTTCGAGGGTCTCGCGCTCGGCCGCCCCGGCGGGCGTGTCGCCCACGTCGGCCCAGCCGCCCGGAAACGTGAAGCGGCCACTCTTCCGCTCGCGCACCAGCAGCAGCTCCTCGCCGCGGAATACGACCGCGCGCACGTCGACCTTCGGCGTCGGGTAGCCGATCCCCGAAGCGAACGCGACCGCGACCTCGCCCTCGGACCTGCCGAGGCCGCTCGCCGCCAGCTGGACCGCGATCCCGCGCAGCTCCTGGTAGCGTTCGCGGTCGTAGGGGTCGCGCGAGTACGCGAGCCCGGTCTGCGCGATCGCCTGCAGCCGCTCGGCAAGCCGCAGCCAGGCGGGGCGCTCGGCCGTCACTTCGCGGCGGCGCGGGCCACGGACGAGCGCGCGAGCTCGTCGTCGATCACCTGCTGGAACGCCTCGAACGGCTGGGCGCCGATCAGCGGCCGGCCGTTCACGAAGAAGGCCGGAGTCCCCGACACGCCGTAGCCCTGGCCCGCGCGCAGGTCGCGCTCCACGAGGCCTTTGTGCCGGCCCGAGTCGAGGCAGCCCGCGAAGCCCGGAGCGTCGAGCCCCAGCGCCTGCGCGTGCGCCTTCAGGTCCGGGACCGAGAGCTTCTCCGGGTTCGCCCAGAGCCGGTCGTGCATCTGCCAGAACTGGCCCTGCTCGCCGGCGCACGCCGCGGCCTCGCCGGCCTTTTGCGCCAGGGGATGGAAGTCGAGCGGAAAGTGGCGGAAGCCGAAGCGGACACGGTCGCCGTACGCTTCGCGCACGCGGTTGACCGCGCCACGCGCGCGAACGCAGAACGGGCACTGGAAGTCCGAGAACTCTACGATCGTGACGGGCGCCCTTGGGTTGCCCCGCACGGGAGCGTCGCCCAGCTCGATTGCGACCCGGTACGGGTCGAGCAGCACTTTCACGTCGTGCTTCGCACGCAGCTCGCTGGTGAAGGCGTTGCGGCGTTCGGTCTCGCGCTGCTGGATGAGCCCGGCGCGGATCTGCTGCAGCGCGTCCGCCTCGCTCTTGCCACCCATGCGGCCCTTGTAGCGCTCGTATGAGGACTGGACCTCGGTGTCGGTGACGCTCACCTTGGCCGCCACTTCGGCACGGTCCAGCGCGTCCGGCGTCGTACCGCGTGCCGCGGCCTCCCGCTCGATCAGCGTGCGTCCGATCAGCACCTCGAGCGCCTGGCTGCGGAGCTGATACTCGCGCGCGCGCAGGTCCATGAGCTGCGGGCGAACCAGCTCGTCCACCTCCGTGAGCGCGATCGGCGTGCCGTCGACGCTCGCGGCGACGGGGCCTGCGGGACGAACTGGGGCCTCGGCCTGCGCCTGCGCGTACCAGCCGGCGAGGACGATCACGATTGCGACTGCGCCTGGTCCAGCCGAGCGACGGCCCATGCGCCTCCTTCTCCGCCGAACGCCGGCCCAGGCGGAAGCCTGGCCAGGCGCACGGCCCGACACAGCCATGGTACAACGCGGCACGCTCGACGTGACCCTGGTCAGCGGACCTCGTACCGGCTCCACTTTCCCCGGTCGAGCCACGCCTCCAGGCCCTGGGCATTGAGCTCGATGTCCAGCGAGAGAATCTCTTCGACCTGCTCGGTCGTCAGGGGTGAGCCGTGGTTGCGCACCCAGCCGAGGACGAGCTCGCGGACGCCCTGGCGCAGGAATGGCGCGCGGCCCGGCCGGTCGTCCGCGGCGCGGCCGAGGGCCGCGAGCTCCGCGATCTGGCGGCGCAGGTCGGAGGCCAGCCGTTCGACCTCGCTGACCCTCGAGTAGTGCGTGAGCAGCATGGCCCGCGGCCCGAAGCCCACGAGGCGGTCGATCGAGGCGACGAGCGCCTCCGGCTCAAACTGAACCGGCGTGGTGGTGGGCATCACGAAAGCGCCGCGATCGCTCGCGAGCTCGCGGTAGGCGAGGCCGAAGGTGTCGCCCGTGAACATCGAGCGCGAGGCTTCGTCCCAGATGCAGAAGTGGTGCCGCGCGTGGCCGGGGGTGTCGAGGAAAACCAGCGGACGCGACGCGAGCTCGAGCGTGAAGCCGTCGGGGGCCGGGGTCACCCGCGCGGGGTCCACCGGGACGAGCTCGCCGTAGTGGCGTCGCATCGCGTCCTCGCCGTACACGGCCGTGGCTCCGGCCCACAGCTTCGATGGATCGATCATGTGGCGCGCGCCGCGCGGGTGGACCACGAGCCTCGCGCGCGGCAGGAGCCGCATCATCTCTCCTGCGCCGCCGGCGTGGTCGAGGTGGACGTGTGTCACGATCACGTACTCGACGGCCTCGTGCGGGAGCCCCAGCCCGTCGAGCGCCGCCAGCAGGGTCGGAACGGAGAACTTCGTCCCCACGTCCACGAATGCGGCCCGACCCTGCTCGACCACGAGGTGGCTCGCATCGAAGAACGGGCGCACGAAGCCCGTGTCGATCGCGTGGATGCCGTGGCCGAGGTCTTCGCTTGCCGGCATGGGCTGCATTCTGCCTCAGCCGAGCCTGGTCGCGCCCAGCGTGCGCGCCGTCACCCCCTGCCGGCCCGGGCTGGGCTAGCATCGGGGATCGTGGTGGCGACCTCCCATACTTGGACCTGCCCATCGTGCGGCCGGCGCGTGCCGCTGCGAGCGGAGGCCTGCCACTGCGGCATGACACGGGCCCGTGCGGAGGAGCTGACTTCCGTGCAGCCAGGGCCAGCGGCAGCGCCCCGCCTCACCCACTGGACGAGCGACCGCCGCGCGGCGCTCGCTGCGATGACCACCGACGTGAAGCTGCTCCTCGGGGTGGGCGCGCTGGTGATCATCCTCGGGCTCGGGTGGCTGACCTTCGGGCCGAGGCCGCTACCCTACCCCGCGGTGCTCGGCTACGCGGATGGCGGACCGCCTCCGGCGCCACGGCCCACGCCGCCGCCCCAGCCGCCGTTCAAGCTGCCGTGGTGGAAGTGACGCGCAGCGCCTCAACAACGCCTCCATCCCCCTGAATCGAGGGGCCGTCGCGCTCTCATTCCACGCTCAGACACGCCTCATAGTTCAACGCTTGCGTTCGGCCCTGAACGCCTTCATCTTGGCGGAGACCCAAGCGTCGACCCCCGCGCCCTCTGGCGATATCAGGAGTCGGCGGTCGCTTCTGCGTACCCATTTCGTTCAGACCCGTCCCGCCGCGCCGTAGAACGGCGAACCGGCAGGGAATGCTGCCCGTGCCCGACCCCTTTACGGGGTGAGGCCGGGCCCGTAGCGCCGTCGAGGCGCTTTTGCGGCGCGGGAGGGGCATTCGAACGGCCTCCGCCCGAACGCCGAGAAACGGCGTCCGCAAGGGCGCGGCGGGGAACGCCGCGTCGCGGCGGGCGATGGCCAAACGTCTGAACAGGAGTCCTGAGCCATGAGAATCGCAGATAGGCTGAAGGTATTCGCGCTCCCGGCAGCGCTCGTCGCGGCGCTTGCGCCCGGCGCGTGGGCGCAGATCTCGACGGGCAGCATTTACGGGAAGGTCGTCGACGAGCAGTCAGCGGTGCTACCCGGGGCGACCGTGACACTCACCGGCGTCACGATCGGCGCCCGCACCACGAGCTCGGGTCCCGGCGGAGAGTTCCGCTTCGTGAGCCTCGACCCGGGCACTTACACCGTCTCCGTGGCTCTTCCCGGCTTCGCCACGACGCAGCGCGCGGTGATCGTTTCGGCGGGCGTCAGCGTCGACGTGGTCTTCACGGCCAAGGTGGCCGGGGTGGCGGAAACCGTCACGGTCGACGCCGAGACACCCGTGATCGACTCCAAGAAGATGGGCACCGGCACCACGGTGAGCCGCGAGGAGCTCACGATGATCCCGAACTCGCGCGATCCGTGGGCCTTCATGCGCGCGGTTCCGGGAGTGCAGATCGACCGCGTGAACCAGGCCGGCTCCGAGAGCGGCCAGCAGTCGGGCTACATCGGGAAGGGCTCGACGCAGACCGACTCGATGTGGGTGCTCGACGGCGTCGTGATCACCGACCCCGGGGCGGTCGGCTCGAGCCCCACCTATTTCGACTTCGACGCCTTCGAGGAGGTGGCGATCACGACGGGCGGCGCGGACGTGCGTGTCGCGAGCGGCGGCGTAGGCATCAACCTCGTCACCAAGCGCGGCACCAACGCCTTCCACGGCGGGGTGAGCGGCTTCTTCGCGCACGACGCGCTGCAGGCTTCGGACCTGCCCTCCGAGCTCGAGGGCGATCCGCGGCTGCGGGGCAACGACAAGGCGGACCACATCGATCAGCTCGGCGAGTGGGGCGTCGAGCTGGGCGGGCCGATCCTGCGCGACAAGCTGTGGTTCTGGGCCGCCTACGGCGCCCAGGACCTGCGCATCGCGCGGCTCAACCAGAACAAGGACAAGACGCTGCTCGAGGATTTCAACGCCAAGCTCAACTGGCAGATCTCCTCGAACAACATGTTCTCGGCGTTCTGGTTCAACGGCGAGAAGACCAAGCTCGGGCGCTCCGCATCGGCGCTCTCGGAGACGCCGTCCCACACCCGGAACCAGGGCTCGGCGTACGAGGACGGCTGGCCCCACGGCTTCCTGAAGCTCGAGGACAACCACGTGTTCAGCCCGAGCTTCATGCTCAACTTGAAGCTGGCGCACTACAACAACGGCTTCAGCCTGACGCCCCAGGGCGGGCGCCAGCAGGACGAGGGCCAGAACCTCGTGACGGCTCGGGCCTACGGCTCGTCGAACCACTACCAGTCGGTGCGTCCGCAGGACACGCTCAACCTCGACGCCAACTACTTCCGCGGCCCCCACGAGCTGAAGTTCGGCTTCGCCTATCGCCGCGCCTCGGTCACGAGCACCAACTCGCCGAGCGGCAGCCAGGTGATCGCCCGGACCGAGCCGGCGCGCGGCCAGATCGCGCGCATCCAGCGCGAGTCGGTGAGCGCCTACGAGGGCAGCTACCGCTCGCTCTACGTCCAGGACACCTTCACCAGCGGCCGTCTGACGGCCAACGCCGGCCTGCGCTACGACGTGCAGCAAGCCAGGAACACAGCCTCGACGGCCAGCGGCAACCGGATGTTCCCGGCGATCCTGCCCGACCTCGTCTACGACGGGTCCGGCCAGGAGATCGAGTGGAAGGATTTCTCGCCCCGCGCCGGCTTCACGCTCGCGCTCGACGAGTCGCGCCGCACTCTGCTGCGCGCCAACTTCTCGATCTTCACCCACCAGCTCCCGATGCCAGACGTCACCTCGGTCAATCCGATCGGCGGCGTGGCCCGCGTCGACTACCGCTGGGCCGACACCAACGGCGACGGCTTCGTGCAGTCGTCGGAGGTCAACCTCGCCGCCGGGCCGCTGGGCGTCCCCGTGAACGCGCAGCTCTCGACGGTCAACGAGATCGACCCCGACTACAGGGCCCAGCGTGATCTCGAGCTGCTCGCGGGCGTCGAGCGCGAGCTTTTGCCCAACTTCGCGATCGGCGCGACCTACACCTATCGCCGGGCCACCCGCACCACCTACGCGAGCTACCTCGGCGTCAACGGATCCGACTGGGTGAGCTGCGAACCGGGGAGCGCCAACGGCTTCACGGTGCCCTGCTTCGACGTCGGCCCGGCCAATGCGGCCGCGCTCGACGCCAACGGCTTCGGCCTGCTGCTGCACAACCGGCCCAACTACCACAGAAACTTCAACGGGCTGGAGCTGACGGCCGTGAAGCGCCTCTCCAACAAGTGGATGGGGCGCGTGGCCTTCGGCTACAACGACTGGACGGAGAGCTTCGACGGCCGTGCGGGGATCCAGAACCCGCTGCCCACCGTCTACGACACCTACGGCTACCAGCCCTGGGGCTCGACCGTGCTGTCCGACGCCAAGCAGAGCGGCGGCCAGGTCGGGTACTGGAGCGGGGGCTCGGGCACGATCTACTGGGTCGGCGGCAAGTGGCAGCTCTCCGCGAACGGCCTCTACCAGCTCGGGGCCGGCTTCGAGGTCGCCGGCAACCTATACGCGCGCCAGGGCTACTTCCGGCCGATCAACATCACACTCGACAACACGTTCGCCGATTCCGTCCTGGCCGTCGACATCGGCGGGGAGCGCCTGCCCGACGTCTGGAACCTCGACCTGCGCCTCGCCTGGAACCGGAACCTGGGCCGGGCGCGGCTCGGGCTCACGGCCGACGTCTTCAACGTGTTCAACGCCTCGACGACGCTGCGGCTCGTGGACGCGGCCGACGCTTCGCTCAACCGCATCGACCAGATCCTGAGCCCGCTGCTCGTCCGGTTCGGTGCGCGCCTGAGCTTCTAGTAGAGGGGCCACTGCGCCGTGTCCCCCCTCGACTCCCCACGCTACGCTCGCCCGAGTGAATCGGGCTCGCTCCACAGCAGCCCGTAGCTCGAGCGCCTAGTGACGGGCGCGGCTTCCGGAACGGCTCCGGGGGCCGCGCCCCTCTCGCTTCCCATGACCTTCACGAACAACCCCGACCACCGGATCGTCGCGCTCGTGGCGATGGGCTTGGTGTCGCTCCAGGCCGCCGCGTGCGGAGGCGGAAAGACGAAAACCGCGCTCCGCGCCGAAGGTGCGCCGGTCGTGCTCGTCTCGATCGACACGCTGCGCGCCGACCGCCTGCCCGCTTACGGCTACGCCGGTGTCGCGACGCCGGCGATCGACGCGCTCCGGCGCGACGCCATCCTGTTCGAAAACGCCTACACCCACTCGCCGCTCACGCTTCCCTCGCACGCCTCGCTCTTGAGCGGCTTGCTGCCCCCGGAGCACGGCGTCCGCAACAACATCGGCTATCGGCTCGACCCGACGCACGAGACGCTCGCCTCTCTGCTGCGCGCCCGCGGCTACGCGACCGGGGCCGCGGTGTCGGCCTTCGTGCTGCGCCGCGCCACGGGCATCGACGCCGGCTTCGAGTTCTACGACGAGGTGGTGACGGCCGCGGGCGCCAAGGCGGCGGGCGAGGTGCAGCGCGACGGCCGCGAGACCGTCCGGAGGGCACTCGAGTGGCTGCGCGGCGTCGGGGAGCGTCCGTTCTTCCTGTTCGTCCACCTGTACGAGCCTCACGCGCCGTGGACGCCGCCCGAGCCTCACCGCTCCCGCTACGGCGCGAGCTACGAAGGCGAGATCGCCGCCGCCGACGCTGCCGTGGGCACCCTGCTCGCGGGCCTGCGCCAGCTCGGACGTTACGACCAGGCGCTCGTGGTCCTCGTCTCGGACCACGGCGAGGGGCTCGCCGACCACGGCGAAGACGAGCACGGCCTCCTGCTCTACCGCGAGACGCTCCGCGTGCCGCTGCTGCTCAAGCTGCCGTGCCGCGAGGGCGCCGGAACGCGGCAAGCGGCGCCCGCCGGCCTGCGCGATCTCCTCCCCACGCTCGCCTCCGTGCTCGGCGTGCCCAGGCCGGCGCCGGCGCACGGGCGCCATCTACTCGAGACCAGTGGCCGAGAGACGGCTGCCGTCTACAGCGAGACCCTCTACCCGCGGATCCACCTCGGCTGGAGCGAGCTGCGTTCGCTCACCGATGCACGCTACCACCTGATCGACGGCCCACGGCCGGAGCTCTACGACGTCACGCGCGACCCGAGCGAGCGGAGCGACGTCCTCGCCTTGAAGCCGTCCGTCGCGAGCGCCATGCGCCGCGCGCTCGCGAGCCACTCGTCCGGTTTCGAGCCGCCCACGCCCGCCACGAGCGAAGAGCGCGAACGGCTGCTAAGCCTCGGCTACCTCGCGGGCGGCGCGGGTGCGACCGTCACGGGCGATGCGCTCCCCAACCCGCGCGACCGCATCGCGAGCTACGCGCGGGTGCGTGCGGCGTTCGCGCTCGCCGGCCAGGGTCGCGACGAGGACGCGGTGCGCGCCTTCGACCGGGTGCTCGAGCATGAACCCGGCTTCGTGGACGCGCGGGTCGAACGCGCCGCGGCGCTCGGTCGGCTCGGTCACTACCGCGAGTCCGTGGCCGCCTACGAGCAGGCGATCTCGAAGGCCCGCGAGCTCGCGGGTCCGCTGTCGCTCACGGTAGCACGCGTCCACCTGGAGATGGGAGCTCTCGCGGAGGCGGTGGCCGCGGCAGGACGCGCCCTCGCCTCGGAGCCGGCCGCGGCGCACGAGCTGCTCGCGAGCATCGCGCTCGCCGGCGGCCGGCTCGACGAGGCCGAGCGCGAGGCAACGGATGTCAAGGGAGACGCACGCGCCGAGGCGCGCGCGGCCGTCGTCCTGGCGGAGGTGGCCGCGCGGCGTGGACGGCCCGACCTCGCCCTCGAACGCCTCGAGTCGGTGCGGGCCGGAAACGCCGCGCTCGGCCCCGTGCCCTGGCTCGAGTTCGTGCGCGGCGACGTGCTCGCACGCCTCGGTCGTCACGAGGACGCCGAGCTCGCCCTCCGCGCGGAGATCCAGGCGTTTCCGAGCCACGCCCGCGCCTACGCGAGCCTGGCGATCGTGACAGCGCTGCGCGGCCGGCCCCTCGCCGAGAGCCGGCAGCTGCTCGCTGAGATGATCCGGGCAGCCCCCGGCCCCGGCTCCGCCGGGCTTGCCGAGCGCGCGCTCGAGTTCATCGGTGACGACGTGGGTGCGGCGGGCTGGCGGCGAGCCGGCGCGACTCCGCCGCTCGCCCCGCGCTGAGCCACATTAAGGTCTTGACCTAAGCGAACGATCGACCTATACTTAGGTGTATGCCTTACCAAGAGCCTTGGCTCGACGAAGTATTCCAGGCCCTCGCGGATCCAACCAGGAGGGCCGTCCTCGTACGCCTGAGCACGGGACCCACATCCACCAGCGAGCTTGCAAAGCCATTCAAGATGGCGCTACCCTCGTTCACTCAGCACCTGGGTGTCCTCGAAGACAGCGGCTTGGTGCGATCGCGCAAGGACGGTCGTGTTCGGACTTACCAACTCACGCTGCAACCGCTGAAGGCCGCCGAGAACTGGATCGCAAGGCAGCGCGCCATGTGGGAAAAGCGCCTTGATCAGCTGGACAGCTACCTCGCACTATTGAAGGAGGAGAAGCAGTGACTCGCCCGATCATCTATCGACCGGACCCCGAACTCGACCTGGTTCTCGAGCGCACCGTCGACGTGCCCAAGCATCTCGTCTGGCTGGCCTGGACTACCCCCGAGCACCTCAAGAAGTGGTTCACACCGGCACCCTGGAAGACGGTCGACTGCGAGATCGATCTCCGTCCCGGCGGCATCTTTCGAACCGTGATGCGCTCACCCGAGGGGCAGGAGTTTCCGCACCTTGGCTGCTACCTCGAAGTCATCGAACGCGAGAGACTGGTCTGGACCGACGCACTGGAGCCAGGCTTCCGTCCAAACCGGCACCCCACCGACAGTGCGGTCGGAGGCGGGATCTCTGCGTTCACGGCAGTGATCAGCCTCGCGACCCATGGCAAGGGAACCAAGTACACCGCCCTGGCCATGCACAAGACTGAGGCGGAGCGAAAGAGTCACGAAGCCATGGGCTTCCATGACGGCTGGGGTAAGGCCTTCGATCAGCTCGTCGATCTGGTGAGGTCGCTGGAAGCGCCAGGCGCGGCTTCAAGCTAGCCGGCCTGGCCAGGCGCCCAAGCCCGGCGAGGCCCGCGAGGAAGAGGGCGTCTACTTGACGGAAGCGAGAAAGGCCCGCTTCAGCCGATCAAGACCGGCCTTTTGGGCGAGCTGTCCCTGGAGTTCCCATCACTTGAGCGTCAGCAGCCATAGGTCGGCTTCGGCCGACCCACGCACGAAATAGATCCACCGGTCGTCCCGCGACGGAACGGGATTGGAGATCCTATCCGGGGGAAGCGACAGCAGCTC
>Ga0247727_10001933_pt1 | contig 47978 bp, 63 predicted proteins | sample WisWelCaveWW1625_FD_202498 | JGI IMG/M metagenome (GOLD analysis project Ga0247727, IMG submission 202498) | Biofilm microbial communities from Wishing Well Cave, Virginia, United States - WW16-25 | ecosystem: Environmental > Aquatic > Deep subsurface > Groundwater > Cave microbial mat | place...
CCTTCAGCTGGGCGTAGTAGGCAGCCATCTCCGGCACCGCGTGCTCGTAGTTGCAGATGTACAGATGCGCGTTCGGCGCTTCCTTCGCGAGCCGTTCCATGATGCCGCCGGGGCGCACCAGATGCTCCAGGCCGCGCTCGGGGCGCGACGAGTAGATCATGGCGAACTCGCCGTTGAAGGGGTCCGCCGCGTTCACAGCCTCGTCGTTGGCGGCTGCGTTCGGCTTGGCCTTCATGCGGAGCATCTGGCCGTGCGTGACATCCGCCGTCGCGAAGCGCTCGGGGTCCACGCCGTTGGTGATCGGCAGGACGAACCCCGGCTGGATGTTCAGGATGGTCTCAACCTGCTTCTTGTGGAACTCGCTGACGACGAAGACGCCATTGGCCTGCCAGCAACCCGTGTCGAACGCGGGCTTGTTGCGGGCGAGCGCGAGATCGTGGAGCCAGAAGTACGCCTGCTTGGCCGCGTACTTGCTACGCAGGCCGAGCGGGTGCCGCTGGATGATCAGCAGGTCGTGGTAACTGTTCTGGGCGTACGCCTCGAAGCGATCGCCCAATGGTGTGGCATCCGTGATCTTCCCGGCGAAGACATACTCCACGCCGTCCCACTCGCCCTCTTCCGGCGAGTTGGTGAAGAGCCGGACCACGTGGCCGCGCGATGCCAGTTCGCGGGCCACGTGATACGCAGCCGTCTCCGACCCACCCAGCGACTTCTCGTGGATGGTGCGCCCGTTGAAGGGAATCCCGCCGCAGTGCAGCACGATGCGCATGGTGTTCTTACTCCTTCTCGGCGGCAGCAACCGCCTTCTCAGCGGCGATCTTCGCCGCCGTCTCGTGTTCGATCTCGATCACAGTGACATCGAACACCTTCTTGAGCAGCGGCGACGGCGCGTAGCCTTTCGCCTTGGTGTCCACGCCGAGGGCTTCGGCGATCTGGATGACCGTGGTCTTCGGGTTCTCGGTGAGCAACTCGTGCGCCTTGGCCTTGAGCACGTGCTCAGGCACCAGCGAGACAAGCCCGCCTTCGGCCACGATGCGTTCGGTCTTGAGTTCCATCGTCTTCTTCTCCTTCGTTGAGGGTGGGGCGGCGGGCCATCCCCGCCGCCCCGATCGAAGCACCTACATCAGGTGCTGGAGTTCACCGCCAGGATCAGGTAGGCGTACCGCGAGCCGGTCACCTTCTCGTCCTGGTAGTAGCCGACCTCGACATCCGTCTGCTTGCGGGTGCCGTCATAGGGATGACGCTCCGCCTGCATCGAGGGCACGCCCTGCACCGACCAGCGGTACGAGTACGCCCACGACGGGACATTGATGGCAGGCTTCTTCGGCTTCACGTAGCAGAGCACGTGGTCGGCGAGCACGCGGCTCAGCGACTCCGTGGCGGCTTCGTTGGCCGTGTTCTTCACCGAACGCGACACCAGGAACTCGTCCACCTCGAACAAGTCCTTGATCGCCTGCACGGTGGCGAACCCGCCGCCGTTGTTGGTGCCGTAGATCAGGTTGCGCACGGTGCTGTCCCGGCGGAACGAGTTCCACGCCTTCTCGCCCATCAGGATGCAGTTGGCCCGCACGCCCGTGGTGTCCTTCACGACATCGAGCGCCGTGTTGAGGTTGGCGATCGGGTTGCCTGCACCGTTCCAGGCCGAAGCCACGCCGGCACTGGAGCCGACATTGGTGGTGGCGATGAGGGACGCGATGCGCGTCTCCCAGTCCAGCCAGTGCTTCGTGACCAGGAACTCGGCGGCACCGTCGAACAACACGGAGCGCTTCACCGCGTCCGCGTTGGCGAGGTCTTCCACCGTCACGCCCGTCTTCAGGGCGTAGTTCTTGCAGAAATAGGACTGCGAGCCGACCTCGCGATCCACCCGGTTGGCTTCGGTGCCGGGCGCACGGCGCGTGCGCTCGACCCGCAGCTGATCCTTGCTGAAGAACTCGGTGACGAAGCCCGACTGATTCGGGACATCGATCACCGGCAGGATCAGATCAGCGATGCCCTGCTCGGGGCGGTAGCCCAAAGCGACATTGCTGAGGGGCACATCGGTGTGCAGATCGCGGCCAGTGGCCGCCATGTGCAGCGCCCGCATGCGCTCGAATTGCTCGTTGCGTTCCATCTTGTTGGCCTCCTTAGACCAGCAGGCCGCCGTTCAGGAAGTTGCCGGCGAACTCGCCGACATCACCTGAAGCGACCTGAACGAGTGCGCGGCCAACCGGCACCCCGCCACCGGAGCCGATCGCGGTGTAAGCCGTCAGGAAACCCGACGCGCTCACCGTGATCGCAGCGCCGCTGTTGACAGCGCCACCGAACCGGCCCTTCATGATGCCAGCCATGTGCACCGTGCCGAACTCGCCCGACTGCGGCTTGCTCGCCATGACGCCGATCGCGGTCTGCGGAGTCGCGGCGAGGTCGCCAGCGAGGTTCACAGCGCGGTACTGCATCGCGGCGACGCTACCGAAGTTGTTGGCGGCTGCCACGGTCCACGGCAGAACCCAGTTGCTCTGCATGGATCAGCCCTCCTGCTTCGGGCCAACGGCATACACCGTGGCCAACTTCTCGTCCGCCGCCAGCACCTGGTGCTTGGCGACCGAGTACGACACCTTGTCCCGCGCGACGATCGCGTTGGCACGCTTGTCGAGTTCGGCACAGGCGGCATCGTAGTTCATCGGCTTGTCTTCGTCGCCGGTCTTGTCTCCGGCGGACTCGGCCTTGAACGCGACCTTGCCATCGGCGCTCTTGGTCTCGACCACGCCGAACGACTTCACCAGCGCCTCGACATCGATGTTCACGACGCGCGCATCGTCATCGACGCCCAGCAACTTGCTGAACGACTCGCGCTGCGCGGCCTTGATGACCTCGCTCTTGACGAGGCCCTCGAAGACAGCCACGACGCGGGCGCGGGCGGTGCCCACCTTGGCATCGTGCTTCTCCTTCTCGAAGGTCGCCACCTTGGCGTTCGCTGCGTCGAGGGCAGTCTGCAACTCAGTCTGCTTCGCGGCGAACTTCGCGGTGACCGACGCTTCGACGCCAGGCAGGGCCGCAGCCACAGCCTTGGCGATCTCGCTCTGGATCTCCTGCTTGTCCATGTTGATCTCCGTCTTGTTTCCTGCCACCGCCGCGAACGCAGCACGCCGACCCACGCTGAACAAAGCAGCGTCTCGCGACATGTAAGCGCCGAGGTCTTCGAGGGTGTTGACGGCAGGAAGGTCCGCACCCAACAAGGCAACACCGTCCACCACGAAGGGGTAGTGCTGTCCCTTGTAATTCACTTCCATTGAGAGTTCGATGCTGACCGTCCGGTACAGCTTGGCCTCCATCGCCTTGGCGACGACATCCGGCACGCTCTCAAAGTCGGCCAGCAACTTCTGGCCCTTGATGTAGAGACGGCTCACCCAGCCCAGCGCGTGTTGCGCGCCAACGGGGGTCTGGTCTTCCGTGTGGCCGATCTTGAGCGGCACCTTGTGCACGCCCTTCAGCAGATCGAACGCCTTGACCATCGCTTCGAGATCGTGCATCTGGAACACCATGCCGTTCCACTTGCCGACCGCGAAGACCTCTTTGCCCTTGAGGCTCTTCATGCGTCCAACTCCTTCGCAACCGATGCGATCTTGTTCTGCGTGCCGCAGTCACAACGGACATTCATCATGTAGCCACGACCGATCGTGACCTCGTTGACCTTCGCGCGGATGAGGTCGCCGCACTTCTTGCAGTGGCCCTCCAGCACGCCGGTTTGGGGCGAGGGCAGCATCAAGCCGAGGCTGATGCCGGTCTTCACTGCGGCCTGCTTGGCCATTAGCCGAACCCCTTCTGTGGGTCAACGGTGGGCGGTTCCGATTGCTTCCACTTGTCGCCTTCGACGATCGGGATGAGCAACGAGCGGCAGTTGAAGTGATTCGGCGGAGTGATGCTGCCCCACACCGGATCATCCGCCGCGTAGACCGAACCGTTGAGGGACGAGCAGATGTCGGTGGTGTGCTCGTCGAGCACGGCGCTGTACTGGAACGCCTGGACGAAGCCCTCCAGCGCCGGGTCCGTGAAGTAGTCGAAGCGCGCCTCATTGAACGCATCGAAGACGCTGGTGCGCACTGTGGTCTGGAGCCGACCCAGCGACAACTCGCCGTCGCCCATGAGGTCTTCGAGCGCCGAACCGCTCAGGCCCGTCACTTCGGCGAGGTCTTCCGCGCTGAGGAACCCGCCGCGCGCCAGCTGGGCGTAGGCATCGTTGGCGATCTCTTCGATGCTCCGGCCCGCGCGAATGCCGCTGATCACGGAGTTCCTGATGATGTTCTCGGCATCGGTCGTGAGCGCGCCGGTGGTCGTGTACACCCGGCCTTCGAGGTAGGGCAGTGCGGTCTCGATGACGATGTTGGGGTCCGGGCGACGCGGGGTGAAGCGCGCCTCCTTCTTGGTCAACTTCGCCTCGATCGCTGCGGCCTGCTTGATCTCCTGATCGGCGAGACGAGCGCCGAGCAGGTAGGCTTCCTTGGCGTTGCCGATCAGCGAGCGCTTGACCGCGCCCTTGCTGCGCTGCGTGAAGGCGATCGCCTCCATGTCCTCGATGACGCCATCCGCCCCCTGCTGGCGGACCGTGGCGATCACTTCGTTGATCCCGGCCTTGATCGCTTGGTGCAGCTGCTTGAGCGAATCGGCCTCCATGTTCCGCGTGCGCTGGTCGATGACCGTGAAGTGCACGCGCGCCTCCGAAGACGCGACCATCTCGGCGCGATCGTTGAGCGTCATGCCGTGGCCACGCACGGTCTCGTCAAGCGGCGCGGGCTTCGGCTCACCCGGCTTCGGCGGCAGCGGCTTGCCGTCCGGCCCCAACTTCGGCGGCTGCTCGTCCGGCGGCAAGGGCTTCCCGTCCGGGCCGATCTTCGGCTGCTGGATCGGGAGGCCAGTGGCCGGGTCGATGAGACCGGGCTTCTTCAGCGGCTCGCCCTTCGGCGGCATGTCCAGCATCTCGCGCACCTTCTTCTCGTCGGTGTCGCTCGCCTCCGCGCCGCCCTTCTGGAGCATGTCGCCCCACGCCTTCAGCAACTCCAACTTGCGGTTCTCGCTGATCGGCTTGAACTTGAAGGTCGGCGCGAGACCATCGGCGAAGTTGGCGCGGCCCAACTCGTCCATGATCTGCTCGTTGATCGCGTCTTCGAGTTCCTGCGTGCCCTCGTCGAGCGTCCACAGGAACGCCTCGAACTGTGTCTGGCTCTGGCTGTAGGCCCCGGTCTGCCCGGTCTCGGTGATGCCGAGAAGGTTGGGCACCAGGACGCACTTGGCCATGCCGAGGTTGCACGCAGCGATCGTCTCCTTGAACTGCTGGGTGTCTTGCGGGAAGACGACATTGGCCTTCACGCCCGCCGGGAGCAGCGCGCCAGTCGCCGCGCTCATGTTCCTGATGAAGCCCTTGAGGGCGTTCCAGTCGGCGGAGTTCTGCTGGCTCGCAGCAACGCCCTTCTCGACCTCGAAGAAGACGAGGCCGCAGCCCATCCGCTCCAGGTGGATGTTGCGGAACCGCGTGGCCATGTCCTTCGAGAAGTAGTCGCGGTACGCCTCACGGATGTCGCTCTGGCCGTACTGCTCATCCACATCCGAGTTGTGGACGAGGTAGATCATGCGGTTCAGCGGGATGGGGCGATCGGGAAGACCGGGCGAGCGCTGGATGCACTGGACGATGTCGCCGTGGACATCGGTCTCAAAGTGGAAGGTCTCGAACGGGCGCGACTTCAGCGCCTTGAGGCCGTGCCAGGTCTTGCCCTCGAACTCGAAGAGATCGTGGACCTTCTCGGTCATCGAGAAGCCCTGCGGCACGGCCTTCATGATCTTCTTCAAGCCGGAGTTCCACGAGCCGCCCATGCGCTCGATGATCCGCTTGAAGAGCCTGATCCTGAACTCCTTGTCCTCGGGCGACAGCGTCTCGTCCTGCTCGTCGTACTCCAGCGTCCAGCCGCGACCGATGATGGCCGCGATCTTGAACAGCACGACGGCTTTCAGCTGCTCGTCGAGCATCATCCGCTTGTAGATGTCGAAGCCCTTGCGGTTGAGCAGATCGTCCGGGTTGTAGCGCACCCCGTCGAAGTCGAGCATGGCCATCGAGTAGGGCGACTGCTGGACCGCGACTTGCGGCAACAGGGCCTTCGTCTCTTCGCCCTTCTTGAGCGCGTTGACGCCCTCGCCGTCCGGCGATGGGGCTTCGGCCTTGGGCTTGGCGGGCTGAGCGTTCGGCTCAACCGGCTTCTCCGGCGGCAACCCGAGGAAGGAGCGGATGCGATCACCAATCGGCACGGGCAGCCTCCGAGGTCGCGGTCAACAGCTGGGCGTTGACGGCTGTGGGGTCGGTGATGGGGCGACCTTCGAGCATGGGGGCGGAGGTCGCGTACTGCATGGCCAACGAGTCGGCGCGATCGGGAGACTTGATGCCTTCGAGCCTCATCTGCTTCTTGGTCATCAGGTCTTCCTTCGCCTCGCTGCCGATCGCCATGCGGACAGAGCACAGCTGCGCCTCGAACTCGGCGCGCTCTTCGTCATTCTCGATGAAGCCCTCGTCGAACATGATCTTGCCATCGCGGAGATCGTTGCGCAGGCCGAGGTAGGACTGGACGCGACGGTTGCGGAACTCGTCGGCTTGATCGCTCGTCTCGCCACCCTTGTAGGCGATGACCGGGTAGCCGCGCTTCATCAGCGCTCCAGCGCACCCCGCGCCGACCCCGAGGGAGTCCACGACGATGTCCGCGTTGTCGTGGGTGAAGCCCATGGCCTCCCAAATGCGCTCGGCGGCATCGGCCAACATGATGCTCGACTTCGACGAGGGGAAACGGAACTGGAGTTGCTTGATGCCCTTGATGAAGTTGTCGTAGTGGGCGCAGATCGTCGCCACGCTCGCATCCTCGCCACCGTCCGCCACATCGAGACTGATGCGGTAGCGGGGGTGCGAACCGTCGTAAAGATCGGTGAACTCGCGCTCGAAGGCGTCCACGATCCACTGGAGGGCGATCAGCTGCAACTCGTCCATCGAGGCGAAGTTGCCGTAGCACCGGACCTGGACCACAGGCGACGATTCGCCGTACTTCTCGACCATCCGCTTGACCCAGTCGCGGGACACGCGCATGGTCTTGTCGAGGGTCACGTGGATGCGGTAGTAGTGCTTGGCGACGATCTCCCGCATGTGGGAGTCGTGGAAGGTGCCCACATTCTTCGTGGGGTTGCCGATGAGGACCATGCAGACGAGTTTGCCGGTGGACAGCGCGCCTTCGAGCACCGGGAACATCTCTTCAGGAACGCCCGAGGCTTCGTCCACCGGGATCAGCATGAAGTCATCGTGGTAGCCCTGAAGGTTCTCAGGGGTCGCAGCGGTCTCGGCGACGAAGGCCCAATCAGGGTCGCCGTGCCAGGAGATGCGGGTGATGTCCACCTTCACGAGATGCTTGTAGCCGTCGATGGCGTCGCGCATCGCCTTACGGAACGCGGGCCACAGGCGAGTCCGCAGTTGCTTCTCCTTCGGCGCGGTGCAGGGCGACAGCGTCCTGAAGCAGAAGCCAAACCAGTGCATGAGAAGGCCCATGCCGAAGGTCTTGCCCGGGCCGTGCATGGCGCGGACCGTGATCAGGTTCTTGCCCTCGTGATTGAACTTCGTGGGCACGCCCTTCTTGATGCGGTAGAGATCGGCGACCGATTCGAGCAGTTCGATCTGCCACAGGTCCAACTCGACGCGCAGGAACTTCTGGCACCACTCGACGGGGTTGAGGCGCGCCCACTCGACGGCGGCGCGAGCCTGTGCTTGGATGTCAGGTGCTTCCACAGTCACCGTCCGAAGAGGCCGCAGCAGCAATCGCCGCGCCGAGCGCGGCGATGGGGCTGTCTTCCTTGTCGCTGACCTCAACCGATTTGAGATCGGGGATGATCTTGGACAGCTGACGGAATTGGATATCGGCGCGTTGCTGAAGCGTCTTCAGGCGCAGCGCGATCGCCTTGGCTTCTTCGTCGGTGACGGTGCCCGGCACGTAGACGATCGAGCCGTCGAGTTCACGGACCGGCTGACCCTCCTTGTCGAGCAGGATGGTGCCTTTCTTGAGGCGCGCGTTGATTTCAGCGAGTTCATCGTCGATGCGCCGCAGGTGGCCAACGATGCGGCCTCCCTTGAGTCGCATGCGGACCTTCTCTGCTTCCATCGCGATGTGGTAAGCCTTGCGAGCGTCGCGCACGCCGAGCGCCTTGCTCCGTGGCGGACCGTTGCGCGTTGTCGGCGCAGAAGGTTCGAGTTGTTCTGCCGGCGCGCTCAAGGGCTTAGGACCTCCCAATCGGCGCGGATTCTGCCGGCACGATCGAGCCAAAAGGAACCTCACCCCCACTTCTCGCACGACCTCGACGATTGCACCAAGGGTTTTCTCGAAGAGATCGCGCACAGCGCTTCGCACGCCCCGAGTTTCCTTGAGGCCGAGCAGGGCCGTGCTGCTGTTTCATTTCCCTCGGTTTTTCTTGAGGCCGACCAGGGCCGAGCCTTTATTGGACGCCCGCGCGTAATAAAATACCTCGCTCGATCTCTTCCCCCTTCGGGCCGTCCTGACGCGAAGCATTTAATTTCTCAATAACTCTAGAGGGAGGCTCGGCCTAGCACGGCCTCTGCATTTCATGGTAAATCGTGCTTTAGCCCCCGGTAGACAAACCGTTTTCACAGATCGAGTCCCACTTGACGCATGAATCCTCGGGAAAGCATTGCCAAAGCATTTCTCGTGCCAGTTGTGAAAAACCTCGGCCTCACGGCCTTGGGTTCCTTTTTGGCGCCGATCGGCGCGAGACTCGGGGCCAGCCGAGGCTTTCGCCCCGGCCAGAACTGGAGAAGAGCGATGAAGATCATCGGCGCGGGCCTCGCAGGGCTCATCGCAGGCACGATCTTTCAGGACGCGCAGATCATCGAGCGCGGCCCCGAAAGTCAAACACAGCACAAGGCCGTTCTCCGCTTCCGCAGCGACGCGGTGGGGCGGGCGGTCGGCATTCCTTTCCGCGAAGTGACGGTGCGCAAGGGCGTTTGGCTCTGCGGCGGGCGCTTCGTCGAACCCACGATTCAGTGGGCTAATCTCTACAGCCGCAAGGTCTTGGGTCGGCTCGCCGATCGCTCGATCTGGAACATCGTCCCAGTGCAGCGTTGGATCGCGCCGGAGGATTTCGCCGCGCGTCTCGTGGCGCGGTGCCGTGGGCGGGTCGCGTGGAACTCGGAGTGGCTGCCGGACGCTGCCGCCGCCGAGCCGACGATCAGCACCATTCCGCTTTCGATGATTTGCCAGATGTTCCCGGTGTTCGAGGGGCGCGCTCCGCTCCAGTTCCACTTCGCTCCGATCGAGGTAAGGCGCTATCGCATCGCGAACGCGGATGTGTTCCAGACCGTCTACTTCCCCGAGTTGCACACAGCGGTCTACCGCGCAAGCATCACCGGCGATCTCCTGATCATCGAGTCCATCGCCGACTACTTCGACTACGACCCGAGCCGCGAGCGCTCGGCGGAGGAAGACGACAAGTTGGTCTTCGGCGCATTCGGCCTTTCGCCGAACCTCGCGACGCCAGTGGACACGACGCGGCAGCGCTACGGGAAGATCGCGCCCATCGACGAGACCGCGCGGAGGCGGATGATCGCTTTGCTGACGCAGAAGTACGGCATCTACTCGCTGGGGCGCTTCGCGACCTGGCGCAACATCCTTCTGGACGATGTTCTCGCGGACATCGATGTGATCCGGCGGTTGATCGGCTCCGATCTTTACGAGCACACGAGGGCGATGTCATGAGTTCTCTTCTCATCAACAACCCGGAGTTCTTGAAGTTGCTGCGGCAACTCGGGATGCCTGAGGGCTGCTCGCGCTTCGAGATGCTTTGCACTCCGGGCGACCATGTGCAGGTCAAGGCGACGGTCGCGCTGAAGGCCAGCGGCAACGAGGCCTTCACGAATGACTTGAAGTTCCGGCTCGTGCCTGAAGACGAGTACGAGCGGCTGAAGGCGAATGCCGACAAGTGCCACTTCGACGAGTGGGGCAATTGCACCGTTCACGGCGGGCGCATCATGATGCCCGACGATCTCGGCTCTACTCGTCCCGTGCGTTGCGATCAGAAGAAGGAGGGCCCATGAGCGTTGATCTCAAGAAGGCCGGGGCCGATCTCCAAAGGTTCATGTACGACGAGATCGGAAAGAAGGCCGGTGCTGTCCCTGCTGATGGTGACGCGGGCATCGTCCATCTCTTCGATATGGTGATGGCCATCCAGGTCGGCAAGGTCTCGGGCGAGAAGGGCCACCGTTGGCTCGGCTACATCCAGGGGGTGTTGGTCGCTCGCGGGGTCGCGACGCTCGACCAGATGAAAGCGATGAACCTCGCCGCGAGCAACAACGCAGAGCACAACAACATCGGGCAACAAGGCCCTTCGGAGGATGCGTGAAGATTTGTGGCATCAAGTTGACGCACGACGCGGCGGTTGCGGGCATCGAGGATGGCCGTTTGCTCTTCTGCGTCGAGATCGAGAAGTTGGCGAATCGTCCGCGTTACACGAAGATGAACGACAACCGCTTGATCGCGGAGATTCTGGAGCGCGAGAACTTCTACCCGGACTCCTTCGTGGTGGACGGTTGGAAGAGTTCGCACGCGGGCCAGCCGCTCGCGCCCTACCACGAGTTCGACGGGAAGCACCACGACCCGCTGACGGCCCACCACTTCGCCGAAGGTCTCGACATCGGCTGGTCGCAGCCGGTCCGCTACCGCTCCTACCACCACATGACAGGCCACATCGTCGGCAGCTATGTCACGGCCCCGTTTGCGCGGGGCCGTGAACCCGCTTTCGTCATCTCCTTCGACGGCGGGCAGAATCCGCGAGTCCACAAGGTGGACCCGAACCGGAACGGTGAAGAGATCGCCTACATCGGGACGATCCATCACTTCTACGGCATCATCTACGGCATCATGGGCTACTACTGGGGGCCGTACAAGCGCCCCGAGGTCGAGGCGTTGTCGCTCGATCGGGTGAAGGCCGCGAAGATGTACGGCGGGTACGAAGCGCCGGGCAAGTTGATGTCCTACATCGCGCTCGGCACCGTCAACCCGATCGTGAAGGCCGCGATGCGGGACGCTTACCGCAACCGCGTGCTGGCGCGCAACGGCGGCGATGCGCTGCTGGGCTACCATCAGGATGGTCAGTTCGAGCACGGCTTTTGCCGCCAGATCAAGGCGCGCTTCCCCGATCTCGCCGACGCGGACGCGCTCGTGACGCTCCACGCCTTCCTCGAAGACCTCTTGGTGGAGGGCGCGCTGGCCTACATCCCCGAAGGCAGCAACATCATCTTCACCGGCGGCAGCGCCCTCAACATCAAGTGGAACAGCGCGTTGAGGTCTGCGTTCCCGACCTCAACTGTCTGGGTGCCGCCGTTCCCCAACGACAGCGGCTCGGCACTCGGGGTCGCTGCGGCTGAGATGGTCTCGCGCGAAGATCGCTGGTCCCTCGATTGGAGCGTCTACGCGGGACCGAAGGTGGTGCCGTTCGCGCTCGACCCGCTGCCGGGCTGGATCGCCCGTCCTGCGGATGCCGAATCGGTCGCCACGACGCTGGCCGCGCATCCTTCCGATGCTGTGGTGGTCCTCAACGGGCGCGCGGAGATCGGGCCGCGCGCCTTGGGCAATCGCTCCATCTTGATGAGCGCGCAAGAAGCCGACAACAAGGCGCGTCTGAACGCGATGAAGAAGCGCGAAGAGTTCCGCCCGGTCGCGCCGATCTGCCTGGAGCGCTACGCGCCGGTCTTCTTCGAGCCGGGGTCGCCGGACCCCTACATACTCTTCGATCACCATGTCGTCGAACAGTGGAAGCAGTTCCTCCCGGCCATCCTCCATCTCGACGGGACGGCGCGGCTCCAGACGGTGAACGCTGAGCAGAACTCCTTCGTGGCCGAGGTCTTGGAGCACTACTGCGCGCTCACCGGATTCCCAATCCTGTGCAACACCAGCGCCAACCTCAACGGCTCGGGCTTCTTCCCCGATGTTCTGTCGGCGATGCGTTGGGGCGAGGCACGGTTCATCTACAGCGAAGGTCTGCTTTGGGAGAAAATCGCATGAGCGTGCTCTGCTCGATCTTCGGCCACAACTTCCGCTTGCTGCAAGTCAAGCAAATGCGCACCATCAATTGGCGCGGCGCGAAGATTTGGCCCAATCACTGGGACTGGGAGTGTCGCCGCTGTGGGCTGATTCGCCTCAACGGTCGGCTCGGCTACGAGCGCATCGAACTGATCCCCGGTAAAGGTCCGCTTGCGGACGATCTGCACAAGAGGTCCAAGCAATGAAATCCGCCATCGTTCATCTCCTGTCCTACACGCCGGACGCGCTCAACCTTCTTCTCAAGACGAAGGGCACGCGCCTCGCTCACACAGAAGACCCTGCCTCTTGGCCCGAATCCAAGAAGCAGGAACATCTGGCCTACATGCGCGACACGATCAAGAGCAGCTGGGAGTTTGTGGACTACACCTTCAAGTTCGAGGGCGTGACGCGCGCCTTCACTCACCAGCTGGTCCGCACCCGGTCCGGCTCGTACGCGCAGGAGTCGCAGCGGACGGTCGATGTTCGCGATCATGAAGTGGTCATCCCGAGCCTGCCGGACGAGTTCGCTGAGGGCGTGTTCGACTCGGCGGCATCCGCCGCGCTCGACGCTTACGGCCTGCTTCTCGATCGGGGCGTGCCCGCTCAGGACGCTCGGGGCGTGCTGCCGACCAACACCACGACGAGCATCATCGCGAAGTTCAACCTGCGGACGCTCAGCGAGATGGCGAAGGTTCGGCTGTGCACGCGGACGCAAGGCGAGTACCAGAAGGCGTTCCGGCAGATGCGCCAACTCGTCGTGTCCGTCCATCCATGGGCGGCGGAGTTCATCGAGGTTCATTGCGTCGCGACCGGCACCTGCGCCTTCCCGCGCTACGGGAAGTCTTCGTGCGGGTTCTACGACGCGCGCATGGACACCAGCGAGGTCGCGCGCGACACCAAGGCGAAGTTCGGCAACTACCCCTGCCACGATATCGAGGTCGCAGTGCCGGTGGCGAAAGACGGGAGGACGATGTGAAGTCAGCGAACCCGCTGAAGCCGTCGCCGCAGCTGCTCGCGAAGATCGGCAGCGCGGCGGCTCACGCGCAAGAAGCGCTCGGGCCGGACGGCCACCACTTCGACAAGATCGCCTTGGACGGTCTGTTGAACGATCCACAGGTCAAGGAGTGGATGGCCCAGATGCGCGCCATCGCCATGATCTCAGAGCCTCGGAGGAAGTGATGGGCGACCCTCGGCTCTTCAACTACATCCTCATCGCGCTCTTCTTCATCGCCGCCGTGCGTTGGGGATTCGAGCGCAACTGGGCCCAGTCCGCTTACTGGGGTCTCGGCGGTCTCATCAACTGCGTCGTGACTTGGGGGTTCAAGTGATGCCCGCCGCGCGCGTGAACAAAGGCGGCTTCAAGCACGGTCACATCCTCGGTGGCGTGAAGAGCCGGACTTATCGCTCGTGGGAGTGCATGAGGAATCGCTGCATGAATCCAGACCACGAGCGGTTCCCTCGCTACGGCGGGCGCGGCATCAAGGTCTGCGTCCGGTGGGCAGTGAGTTTCGCCGCGTTCCTCGAAGACATGGGCGTGCGCCCCGCCGGGGCGACGCTCGATCGCATCGACCCGGACGGCGACTACAAGCCCAGCAACTGCCGCTGGGCGGATGACGCAACGCAAAGGAGCAACAAGTCCAAATGAGTACGCTCGTCGTCAACGGCCTCACCAGCAATCGGCGCTTCCGCGTCGAGCATCGCTCCTTCCGTAGCGGCCTCGTCGTGCTCCAAGTCGAAGTGAGCGCCCATCGGATCAGCGACACCTTCGGCACTCGGGCCGGACTTCACATTCTGGCGCGACGCGCGACCCGAAGACATCACGGAGTTCCGCACATGATCATCCTCGACCTCGACAACTGCATCAGCAACGATCAGTGGCGCCGGCAGACCATCGACCTGTCGCTGCCCATCCCTGAGCCGTGGGACATCTACCATTCCCTCTTCTGCTTCGACGAAGTTGGGAACAAGGCACTGTGCGAGTTGATCGCCTCGGGCGCGCTCGGTCACTGCACCGCGATCTTCACCGCGCGCCCCGAGCGGCATCGCGCCGGGACGATCGAGTGGATCGAGAAGGTCGCGGGCATCCCGCGCTCGATGTTCAGCCTTCACATGCGACCGGACGGCGACACGCGCTCGTCCGTCGAACTGAAGCGCGACATGCTGCGCAATCTCTACAATCGCAACCGCGTGTCGGTTGCGCTTGACGATCGGCGGGATGTTCTCGCCATGTACGAGGCGGAGGGCATCGTTGCCATCCGTCTTTTCATCAACGAGCAGGAGAACTGAGATGGATGTTTCCGCGACTCTTCGCAAGATGGCCGACACCAACCTGAAGCGGCACAAGGTCTACAAGGACTCGCCCGCGCGTCTCGGGCGCGCGTTGGCGGTCTTCCACCCCGAGGGTGTGCGTCTCAACACGGCCTTCGACCACGACCTCTTCGCGCTGTGGAGCGCCTTGATCGGGAAGTTGGTCCGCTTCGTCGTGAGCGGGTTCACGCACAAGGACTCGATCCACGACGCGGCGGTGTACTGCGCGATGATCGAGAAGAAGATGGATGAGCGTCCGAAGGGGAAGAAGTGATGAGCACCAATCTCCTTCTCGACATCATTATCGTGATGATCGGCCTCGGGGCCTTCATCATCGGCCACTGGCTCTGCTTCGTGGCCGAGCGGCGCATCGCGAACTGGAATGCCTAGCGCGAGCGCGAGATCGTCTTGGACCTCAACATCCGCAATTCGATTCAGGCGCAGTTGGACTTCGCCAACAAGCGCATCGCGTTTTTGGAATCGCCGTTGCCGATCGCCGCGATCAACGGCGCGTTCGCGAATCACACGGACCATCTCGCCGAGGCGAACATCGACAAGACCGTGGTGCTTCGCTTCAATCACGCGATGGACGCCATGCACTGCGCGCGGCAGGTCGCAGCCGACATCGAGCGGAGGCAGTCGTGAGGTCCATCATCCTTGACTTCGAGACCACCGGGCTGCTTCGCCCGAGCGTCATCGCGGCAGAGCATCAGCCGCGCCCCATCGAGTTCGGCGCAATCGTCGTGGCGGACGGGAAGATCGAGCAGGAGTTCAACATCCTGATCAACCCGCAGAAGCCGCTGGACGAGGTCATCACGAAGATCACCGGCATCACCGACGAGATGCTGGCGGGCCAGCCGACCTTCGAGGCAGCGCTGCCGCAGATCGAGCCGCTGTTCCTCGGCTGCGACCAGATGATCGCCCACAACGCGGAGTTCGACCGGGGCATCCTGTTCTACGCGCTCCAGCGCGCGGGGCGGCACGAAGACTTCCCGTGGCCGAAGAAGACGGTGTGCACGGTCGAAGAGTACCGGCACAAGTTCGGTCGGCGCATGAAGTTGACTCAGCTGTACGAGCACTTCGTGCACAAGCCGCTGGCTCAGACGCACCGCGCCCTCGACGATGTGAAGGCGCTCCACGAGGCTCTTGTCGCTGCGGGGTTCAACCTGTGAACACCTTCAACGACAAGGAGTCGGCTCAAGCATTCGCCGAGGTCATGCAGGGCGTGGTCAACGGCATTCGCAACGGAACGCTTCGCGTTCAAGTCGGCAACATCGACTACACCTCACGCTTCGACGAGGTTGTGGACGGCGGCGCGGGCCTGATCCAGCAGCCGAGGTTCGGCGGCACCAAGAATGTCGTCATCAACGCGCGTCTCACTTCGGGCGCGCCGTTCGATGCGGTCACCATCAAGGTCAAGAAGACCGCGAAGCGCAAGAAGAAGCGCGCGACGAAGCGGCCTGTGAAGCGGAGGAAGAAGAAGTGAGCAAGGCCCAGCTGCGCGTCCGCACCGAGTATTCGTTTGGCGAGACCTTCGCCCCGGTCGCGCGCCTCGTCGCGCGGTTGAAGGCGATGGGCTGCCCCGCCGCCGCGATCGCCGACAACGACTCGACTTGGGGCCATGTCGCCTGGCACAAGGCGTGCCGGGCGGCGGGCATCAAGCCGATCTTGGGTGTGTCGTTGATCGTCTCGAACGAAGCCGACGAGATGCCCCGGATGACGCTACTCGCGCGGAACGCAGCTGGGCTCAAGGAGTTGTACCAGACCGCATCGAACGCCTACACGCAGAAGATCAGCACGAAGCGTGGGAGTTTCCCGCGCCTCTTCCGGGCGGACATCGTCGCCCTCAGCGACAACATCCTCGTGCTCGCGGGCGATGTCACTGACGAAGACTTCTTGCGCAAGGCTCGGGCCGTGCTCGACATGGCGCCGGGGTCGCGCGTTCTCAACGAGAAGAAGAGGGGCATTGCGGCGCGGCTCGGCGTGCCGCTCGTCTCCGTGAGCGACAACTACTACACCGAAGCCTCGGACCGGCAGGTGTTCGAGTTGGTCGTGGACGGCGGGCTGAAGCCCTCGCCGCAGCATCTGCTCGACGAGGTTGACGATGCGGGCCTCGCCGATCGCTTCGAGGATTACGACCTCGCCGTTGCGCCGAGCATCACTGTGCCCGGCGATCTCCGCGCCATGTGTCTCGAAGGCATCGAGTTCAGGGCGCGCGAGAACGGTCTGAAGTGGTCTTCGATCTACCAGCAACGCATGGACTACGAACTCGACCTGATCATCAGCAAAGAGTTCGCGTCCTACTTCATCGTCGTGGCCGACATGGTCCACTTCGCGAAGAAGCACATGCTGGTCGGACCGTCGCGCGGCTCCGCCGCCGGTTCGCTCGTCTGCTATCTCACACGCATCACCGAGATTGACCCGATCGAGCATGATCTGTACTTCGAGCGCTTCATCGATGTGACGCGCAAGGATTTGCCCGACATTGATCTCGACTTCCCCGACACGAAGCGCCACATGGTCTTCGAGTACATGGCCGAGAAGTACGGCAAATCGAATGTGGCCCACATCGGCACGATCTCAACCTTCAAGCCCAAGAGCGCACTGATCCAAGTCTGCAAGCGCCTCGGCATCCCCGCAGCGGCGACCTTCGGCGTGAAGACGGCGATGATCGAGCGCTCGATCGCCGACTCGCGCGCCAACAACTGCCTACAGGACACGCTGGAGACCACCGAGCCAGGCAAGGAACTCGTCGCGATGTACCCGAGCGTCACGCTGGCGTGCGGCTTGGAGGGCCACGCCTCGCACACCGGCGTCCACGCGGCGGGCCTTCTCGCCGCGCCGATTGATCTGCGCGACTTCTGCACGATCACCGACATGGGCATCGCTCAGATCGAGAAGGGCGCGGCGGAGAAGTTGGGCCTGCTGAAGATTGATGTGCTTGGGCTTCGTACGCTTGGCATCCTCGAAGACTCGGGCGTGCCGGCGGATTGGTACCGCATGACCTTCGATGATCCCGAGGTCTACCGTATCTTCAACGAGCAGCGCCTGTGCGCCATCTTCCAGTTCGAGGGCCAAGCACTCCGCGCACTGAGCCGCGAGATCGAGTTCAAGACGCTCGTGGAGATTGACGCGATCACCGCGCTCGCACGCCCCGGTCCCTTCGGCGGCGGCATCACGCAGGAGTATCTGGAGCGCGCGAACGGGAAGAAGTACGAGCCCATCCACCCGCTCGTCGAGCAGGCGATGGCCGAGACCTTCGGCCTTCCGCTCTACCAAGAACAGACGCTGGCGATCGTCCGCACGATCGGACGGTTCAACTGGGATGACACGACCTTCGTGCGTAAGGCGATCGCGAAGCGCATGGGCAAGGAGTTTTTCGACACTCAGTGGGTGAAGTTCCGCGACGGCGCAGCCTCGCAAGACATCAACGAAGAGCAGGCGCGCCGCACGTGGGAGATGATTAACTCGATGGGCGCTTGGCAAATGAACAAGGCTCACACCCGGTCCTATGCGGTCATCTCGTACTGGACCGCGTGGCTGAAGCGCTACCACCCGCTGGAGTTCGCCGCAGCGAACCTGCGCAACGCGAAAGACGAGGACAGCGCGATCGCGTTGCTGCGCGAGATGTCGAAGGAAGGGATTGACTACGTGCGCTTCGACCCGGACCTCAGCGAAGAGACTTGGAGCGTGAAGGACGGGCGGCTGATCGCCGGGTTCACGGCGCTCCACGGCTTCGGTCCGGTGAAGGCGAAGAAGTTTGTGGCAGCTCGTGCCGAAGGGAAGTTGACGCCCGCGATGCGCGAGCAGGCGCTGAAGGCCAAGAATGTCTTCGCAGACATCTTCCCGATCGAGACGAAGTACAAGGCGCTGTACGATGATCCGCGCGGCAATCACATCGTGGGCCCGGTCGCCCGCATCGGCGCGATCACCGGCCACGAAGACGCTGAGGTGGTCTTCATCGGGAAGTTGATCCACAAGGGTCTCCGCGACATCAACGAAGAGGTCTTGTTGAAGCGCCGGCACGGGAAGCGGATGCACGGACCGAGTGCGATGGTGGACATGCGGCTCGAAGACGATACGGGCGATGTCCTCGTCCGGGTCAACCGCTTCGACTACGCCCAGATCGGGCGGGAGATCATCGAGCGCGTCCCGATCGGCTCGATGCTTCTGGTGCGGGCGAAGTTCGGGCGCGGCATCCGGTTCGGCTTCGTCTCGAAGTGGAAGCGCATATGAGGAAGACCGAACGCGCCAGCAACGCGACGCTGCGGAAGCATCTGACCGGCAACCCCTTCATCCGGTTCCGGCTCCACCGCATCGAGAACATCGCGGGCGAAGGCACGCCCGATCTGAACTACTGCACGAGCGGGCGCGAGGGCTGGATCGAGACCAAATCGCCGGTCGAGCCGAAGCGCCCCGACACGCCGCTCTTCGGCTCGAATCACAAGATGTCGCAGGAGCAGATGAACTGGCACCTGGAACAGTGGCAGAACGGCGGGCGCTCCTTCATCTACATCGACAGCGACAAGCGCCGTCTGCTGATTCCCGGTTGGCTCGGCGATCGGATCAACACGGCGACGATCGCTGAACTCGAAGCGATGGCATTGTGGAAGGCGATGAAGCCCACGAAGGAAGATCAATGGAACGCGCTGCGACTGCGCCTCTCAGGAGTCGGCCATGACTGAACGGTTCAAGACGAAGCCTCGCGATCACCAACTCGAAGGCATCCGGCTCGTTGATGGCCGCACGGCCTTCGCCTACCTCGCTGAGATGGGCACGGGCAAGTCGTGGATGCTGATCAACGATGTCGCCTCGCTGTGGGGCGAAGGTCGCGTCAACGGGCTGCTGATCTTCGCCGTCAATGGCGGCCAGTGGACTTGGACCCTCAACGAGTTGCCTGCCCACATGCCGGACTGGGTGCGTTGGCGCTCCGCCGCTTGGAGCGCGCACCAGACGAAGAAGACCGCGCACGCCCTCAACAGCATCCTCACCGGCGACGATTCGACCGAACTGCGTGTGCTCGTCATGAATCACGAAGCACTTCAGACGAAGCGCGGGTTGGAGTTCGCGCAGCGCTTCGCGACGAGCGTGATCAAGTTGATGATCGCCGTGGACGAGTCGAGCGGGTTCAAGAACCCGCAAGCGGTCCGCACCAAAGCGCTCTTCAGCCTCAAGCCCTTTTCAACCTACCGCCGCATCCTCGACGGCTTCGCAATCAACAACGGGCCGTTCGATGCGTTCGCGCAGTTCTCCTTCTTGGACGAGACGATCTTGCGGACCACATCCTACTTCGCGTTCAAGGCGGAGTACGCGGAGATGTTGAGTCCCACCAACGCCCTCGTGCAATCCGTCAAGCGTCGCTCCGGCAGTCGCGGCACGCCGCAGATCGTTGCGCGCGCACCGGACGGAAAGCCGCGCTACAAGAACCTCGACAAACTCAACGCGCTGATCGCGCCGCACTCCTTCCGCGTGTTGAAGGCTGATTGCCTCGACCTGCCCGAGAAGGTCTACACACAAACCTACTTCGAGTTGGAGCCGCAGCAGCGCAAGGTCTACGATCTCATGGAAGACCAAGCGCGCATGATCATCGAGAATGGCGAAGAGACCCCTGTGGCGCGTCTCGCTGCGCTCATGAAGTTGTCCCAGATCAACAGCGGGTTCATCATCAGCCCGATCACGCGCGAGCCAATGCCGATCGAAGGCGAGAACCCGAAGTTGTCGCTGCTCGAATCGCGGCTGGAGACGCTCATCGAAGGCGGACAGCGGATCATCGTGTGGGCGCGCTTCCGCGAAGAGTTGAAGCAGATCGCCGCGCTCGCCGCGCGTCGCGGCTGGAGCATCGTCCAGTACCACGGCGACACGCCGAGGGACGAGCGCATCGAAGGCATCACGAAGTTCCAAGCGGGCGAGGCCAACATCTTCCTCGCCCAGCAGCAAGTCGGCGCGACCACGATCACGCTGACCGCCGCGACCCACGTGATCTATTACAGCAACACCTTCTCCGCGCGCGATCGCTGGCAGAGCGAAGACCGCGCGCACCGCATCGGTCAGCGCAATGTCGTCACCTACGAAGACCTCATTGCGTTGAAGACGATTGACGCGAAGATCGTGAGCGTGTTGCGGTCGAAGCGCGACTGCGCGGAACTCGTGATGGGCGATCGGAAAGACCTGTTTTCCGGCGCAATACCTGCTTCCCTTGAGGCCCCGACTCAAGGAGAATAGAGGTCGAGAACTGGACCACAAAAGACCCACTGGCAGGATGCCGCTCAAGGATGTCGTCGAAGGACCGCATTAGGGGCCACCGGACTGATCGGGACTTTCTCGCCGCGAGGCGACGCAAAAACCGATCGGAGTTTGCCGGGGCCGCAGGGAAGTAGAACGAGGAAGAGCGCGCGAGGCGCGAGCCGAGTGTCGCGCTCTTCCGATCGGTGAGTAACGGGAAACCCGAACGCACCGCGCAGAGACCGCCACGCGAGCGAAAGCAGGCAAACGGTCAGGGACGCGGAGAAAGGGCCGAAGCCACCGGAGAGTTCTCAGCCACGAAGTTCCCGCCGAGTTCGGCGAGGCGAAGCGCACGACAACGCGCCCGCCCGCGACGATCGGCGAGAAAGAGGAAGCGCGCGACGAGCGCGCGAACAGCACTCCATCTCGCAAGCGTTCGAGTTCACGAGAAAGAGAGTCGTTGGTGACCGGCGACCGTCGCGAGACGGGCGAGGCGATCCAAGGGCCGCAGAGAAGAAGACGCGACGAGGTTGAGGCGCTGGGGGAAGGAGAACCCCACTGGAGGCGAAACGCACGAGCGTCGGAAACGATCTCGTGCGTCTGCGGGCGAGCGCGCCCCGCACTGATGAGCCAGCGCAAGCACAAGAGGAATCCAAAATGAAACTCACGACCGCTGACCGATTGAAGGTTGAGAAGATGGCCCTGCGAGCCATTCGCAAAGAGATCGGCAAACAGTACGGCTTGACTTCGGTCAAGATCACGATCAAGGCGACGAAGGATTATCACTACACCGACTTCGTGGCGAAGGTTCGCTGCACGGCACTCTACAACAACGGTTGCTCGATGGGCCGCTTCGCATTCGAGGTCAGCATGAACCGCGAAGACGGCTTCAAGCGCATCTACATCGGCTTCGTCGAGCGCAAGGTGCTGTCATGAGGTTCGCCGATCGCATCTACACCGAGGTCAACGCGGAGTGGCCGAAGGAGTTGCCCGCGCTTCGACCGGAAGAGGCCGTGCGAGCGGCACGCCGTTTGTGGCGCTTCGCGACGGGCAAGACCTTCCGAGGCGAGATCAAGAAGACGAGCGGCAACCGCTACACGTGGATCATTCGAGGCATCATGGTCGTCAACGCTTCGCGCGGTTGGCGCGATCTCGTCCACGATCTTTCCCACTGCGCGCACAATCGCATCAGCGACGAGCGGCCGCACTCGGAAGAGCACGCCCAGCTGGAGTTGAAGATGGTCCGCTGGGTCGTGATGAACGGTTGGCTGGACGGTCGGCTCCAACCGCCCGCGAAGCCGAAGCCCACGGCGATCGAGAAGGCGAAGGCGCGACTGGTCGCGCTCGATCTCCGAACGAAGCGCTGGGAGACGAAGGCGAAGAGGGCCGCGACCGCGTTGCGGAAGTTGAAGTGCCAGCGTCGCGCGCTGGAGCGTCGAATCCAATCACAAGGAGAAGCCAAATGAAGAACATCATCAAGCTGATCGAAGAGTTGAACGACGAAGACCTCGCCGTGCGGCTCGTGCTCGACATCGACATGAACTGCCCGGACCCGGCGCTGTCGAAGTCAGGCCGACTCGCGCGGGCCTCTGTCGAGTATGTTCGGCACAACGACAATCACTGCCCGCTCTTCGATCGTCGCGGTGACCAGCAGCTGATGGCGTTCGCGGAGACGGCGGAGGAAGCGATCGCGAAGTTGGATGCCATCTGTGCGATCCAGCCCGAGAAGAAGGAGACCCCGGACCACTCGAATGGCGGACCGTTCAGCGGCGACACTGACGAAGAGAAGGGGTGCACCTGCTCGAAGGTCGCTGGGCCGCACGAAGGGTGTGGCGAGTTCGCTGACGATCGGGATTTGCCGAACTTCGCGTGCCCGGTGCACGGCATCGAGAAGATCGCCGTGGACGCTTTCGCGCAGACCTGGGAAGCGGTCGCCAACGACATCGGCGAGGCATTGACGATCGGCGAGCGTCGCGAGCCGAACTTGACAGATCGGGTCGAGGCGGTGCTGGACCATGTCGAGCGCTACGGCGATCTCGATGAGGCCGAGACGATCGCGTATCGCGCGCTGAGTCCCGAGAAGAAGACCGAACTGGCCCGCGCTGCGATGCGCAAGTACGGCTGAAGGAGAACATCATGAGCCGTCCGAACTTCGATGCGAGCAGGGTCGAGATGGAACTGATCCTCAAGATCGCGGAGCGCGCGGAGCGCGAGTTGGAGGTCAACTGGCAGCGGTCCACGGCCATCATGGACCTCTGCGCGGCCAACAACTCGTGCCCGCTCGATCTCGTCGCGATGCTGGCGGGCGATCGGGCTGACTTCAGCCACGACATCCACGGCATCCGTCGCCACATCAACCGGCAGACCGGCGTTCTGGAGGATTGCTTCTTGCCGCGCTTTGCCTTCGCCAACGCTGACGCGGCTCGCGCCGCTTCTTTCTGAAACAAACACAAGAGGAAAGCACAAATGAAAGTCACCGCCCGAATCGTCAACACCAAGACCACCAGCCAGAAGATTCTCGACCTGATCGCCGAGTCCATCGAGATGGACCTGCGCCAGTACGGCCAGGACAGCGAGCCGGTCGCGCTCTTCGAGTTCAACCGCCGCATCAAGGAGTCCGGCGTGATCTCGACGATGGAGTGGGCTTCCGCCGATCTCGTCACCTGCGCCGTGCGCGCCCGGATGACGCAGCGGATGCTCCGCGCCTTCTGCTCGATGCTCTGCGACAAGAAGCCCGTGCTGGATGCCGCGCGTCACATCCACTCCTTTTTCATGGAAGAGTTCATGCGTGCCGCTTCGGAGGGCACGAGCACGAGCGATGGCCACAACCTCGTCCGCAACATCACGACGAAGGTGCTGGCCGAGATGGCGCGCGGCTGGACCGGCGGAGCGATGGTGAAGTTGGTCGAGCGCATGGAGCGTCTCTTCGAGGAAGCCGATGGCACCCCGGCGGGCATCAACGACTTCGCGCTGCGTGAGGAAGAGATCGTGGCGCTCGATCTGCGCGGTCTCGCTGCTGAGCGTCCGATGACCGAAGCCGAGTTGGTCGAGGCGAAGAATCGCGGCTCTGAGAGCACGACCGTGTCGGAGTTCGGCTGGCGCTTCGAGCAGGCGAGCGACAAGTGCCTCGCTGCGGCGAAGAAGCGCGCCGCTGAGAAGGCGAAGCGCTGATGGCTCGCGAACTCTTGATGGAGAAGAAGTTGCGCGCGTGGGCGGAAGAGAAGGGTGTGAAGGTGGTGAGCGTTCGGCGCCACCACCATCTCGTCGCCGTCATCGAGCGCAGCGGGCATCGTCGAACCGTCACCATGAGTGTGACCCCAAGCGATCACCGGGCGGAACTGAACGCGCGTTCAGTTTTCAACCGCGTGGTCAAACAGATCGAAGAAAAGGAGAAGCACAATGGATCTTGAGATCAAGACGGTGGCCGTCAACCCGCAGGCGCGGGATGTGGCCATCGTGTTCTACACGAGCGACACGAAGGATGCTGCTGAAGTCCACCTCAGCGTCCGCGTGCTGCGCGACAACATGCTCAGCATCCAGTTCCGCGTGGCGAACTCGCGCGGTCAAGGAGGGTCGGCTGCGGATCACAGCCGCGCGATCGCCATGATCTCCCAGCTGTTCGCTGAGGCCGAGAAGAAGATGATGAGCGTTTACCAGTACGTGAATGCGATCGCGCTCGGCGAATTGCAGCGTGCGAAGGAGGAAGCCGAATGAGCGTCGTGCGCTTCGACAACATGATCGCCGAACTGGACAACAACGGCAGGGCAATCCGTCTCGACATCTACCCGAGCGTGTCGCAGGCGAAGCGCGCCAACCGCGAAGTCGAAGGTGGCGGGAAGAGCGTCAACAAGAAGCCCGCGCTGGCGGTGGGTTGCGTCATCGATCACGATTGCCGGAGGATGAAGGAGATCAAGGTCAAAGGAGGCAAGACCAACATCGTGATCGCCACAGGCCGTCCGAAGAAGCAGAAGGAGTGAAGCACATGAAGAAGCCCAACCTGATGAAGTTCCCTCTGGTCGGCAGCGCGATCGCTGCGCTGCTCGACGAGCGGGCGAGGAAGAGCGACATCCACATCGGCCCGATCCATCACAAGGCGACCGACAAGTACGCGGTGTTGGAGATGGGCCTCACGCGCGAAGAGAAGACGCGGGACTTGATCATCCCCGCCGAGGTCCGCGACCATCGCGCCCTCGCAGGAGTGCTCCGCACTTTCGATCACATCAACCACAACCTCAAGTGAAGGAGAAGCAATCATGGCACACGAACTCGACATGAGCAACGGTCGCGCGAACATGGCCTACGTGGGCGACAAGCCCTGGCACGAACTCGGCGCGGAACTCCAACAGGGCGCGCCGATCGAGCAGTGGCGCATCGCGGCGGGCATGGACTGGACGCTGCGCGAAGCGCCGGTGCTCTTCAACACGGCGTGGAACCCGGATGCCCCCGGCCCGCAGTCGTTGGTCACCAAGCATTTCGACGAGCGCAAGGTGCTGTTCCGCAGCGACACGCTCGCGCCGCTGTCCGTCGTGGGCGACGGCTACCGCGTGGTCCAGCCCGCTGAGGTGCTGGAGTTCTACCGCGATCTCGTCGCCGCTGCGGGCTTCGAGTTGGAGACGGCGGGCTGCTTGAAGGGTGGCCGGAAGTTCTGGGCACTCGCCCGGATCAACAACGAGGTCCGCATCATGGGGACCGATGTGTTGAAGGGCTACCTGCTGCTCGCGACCTCGTGCGACGGCTCGCTGGCGACCACCGCCCAGTTCACGACCGTGCGCGTGGTCTGCCAGAACACCCTCAACATCAGCGTCTACGGCGCGGACGGCAAGAACGCCATCAAGGTTCCCCACAGCCGCTCCTTCGACCCGATGCTGGTGAAGAAGGAGTTGGGCTTGGCGGGCGACACCTTCCAGCACTTCGGCGAGCAGGCCGAGCAGCTGGCCCGCACTCCGATCTCGAAGGAGCAGGCGGCACGCTTCTTCTTCGAGTTGGTCTGCGGCGATCTGCCGCCTGACATCAAGTCGAAGGAAGACCTGGCGGGCGTGCAGGGCGCGCAGACGGCGCAGCGCATCTTCACGGTCTACGATGGCGGCATCGGCCAGGACACGCGGAGTGCAAAGGGAACCGCTTGGGGCCTCGTGAACGCGGTGACGCGCTTCTACGACCACGAGCGCAACACCCGGACGCGCGACGCGCGCATGGACAGCGCCTTCTTCGGTGAGGGCAATCGCGTGAAGCAGTCCGCGTTCCTCGCGGCGCTGAAGATCGCTGCTTGACGAGTCGCACGGCGCGCGGGACAACACACCGCGCGCCGTGTTCTATACTCCGATAGGCTCAACGAAGGAGGCCGCATGTTCTATCTCATCTACCTCGAACCGCTGCCGCACTGCGCCGCGAAGAGCACCAACGAAGAAGAGATGAAGGCTCACGGCGGAACGATCTTCAACTGGCAGCATGTCGTGCTGGCTGAAGACGCTCCGCTCAACATGTCTCGCGAGCAGCTGCGCCAGCTGTACCTCGCCACGGCGAGGCCCGAGGTCATCCCGCCGGAGGGCGAAGGCGAGACCGATGCGGAGTGCTGGGCGGTGTTGAAGAAGTACGAGCCGGAAGACCTGCTCAAGCCGAGGAAGAAGCGCGAGCGCAAGACGCACCACGGCGACGGTTCGCCGATCGTCCGCAAGAGCGTCGGCGTGGATCAACCGAAGCGGGCGCGCGTCAGCGGCCTCGGGAAGACCACGCTGGAGATCGCGCAGGAAGCGATCGCCGAGAATCCCGGCAAGACCCTCGACGAGTTGGTGGCGGTCTGCGTCGCGAAGGGCGCGAACGCCAACACATCGAAGGCTCGGCTGAAGAAGTTGATGGAGGTCTCCGATGGGAAGTCTTGAACAACGCATCGCTCTGCGCGAGCGACTTGGAGAGTGTCGGCGATTGCGGGCCAGTCATCGGCTGTCCGCCATGAATCACGGTCGCGCGGTCGCCCTCGGGCTGCCGCACGCCGACGATTATCTCGCGCTCGCGCGGCGCGATCGCAAGGAACTGAAGGCGATCCAGTTGCGGCTCAAGATGTACCGCGTCGTGCGTGAAGCGGCGAAGGAGATGCCGCGATGACCGTCCAGCAACGCGACTTGCCGTTGATCTTCTTCACTGTCATCATCTCGCTGTTCTGCGTGGCCATCGCCTTCGGCGGCATCAAGGAGGCCGCGAAGTGGAAGCGCGAAGCGGCGATGCTCCGCATCGAACTCCGCGACGCGGGTGAGGCTTACGAGAAGATGCTGGCGCCGCAGATCGTGGACATGGGCCGTCTTCTCGATGAGGTCCGGGTTCACGAGTCTGTGGACGGCAAGCATCTTTACGGTGATGCGAAGTTCGGGCGTTGCGGGCAGAGCGTCGGCGCGTACCACATGCGTGTCTCGACGCTCGAATGGCTCCGGTTCGCTCACAACTTCCCTGCCCCGCGTGGCTGCGAGGCGCAACGGAAGTTCCTGTTGAATGAGCCGGACGCTCGGAGCGCGGCGGAGTTCTATTTGACGATCTTGCTCAGCAAGACAGGCGACCTCGACCTCGCGCTCTGTCTCTACAACGCTGGGCACAACAGCAGCATCAAGGTCTGCACCTACAGCGGCAAGGTCCGCAAAGGAACATCGGCGTGAGTCGGCCTTACGAGCGCAACCCGGACCGTCACGTGAACCGGGTCTACGATCAACTCAGCACGGCGATCTTGGAATCACAGGACGCTGTGCTGTGCTTGGTCGCGGAGAAGAGCGGCGCATTCAACGCGAAGCCCTACAGCGCGACGCTAGAGCGGTCTTCGTCGTGCCTTGGTCTCTTGAGGGCCAACACGACGCGGACTGAAATCACCAACATGATCTACGGGAAGAAGGAGAACGGCAAATGAAAGGCGGAAGCATGAGGAACTTCGGGCTGCTGACGGGCCTGGTCCACGGCCTGGTGGCGATCGCCCACAGCGCGGAGCGCGCCAACGAAGGCACGCGGCGCTTCTCGCAGTCCATCGCGTCGGTGGACCCGGTGCACCGCTCGCGTGGCAAGGGGCGCGGCAACCTGCCCAACGGTCGCTGGACCAGCCGGACGCGCGGACGGCGGGATGCTTCGTTGCGCTCGCGCTCGAACCGGCAGAAGGCATCGAAGAAGGCGAAGGCCCGGAGGCGCGCGTGAGCCTCGATCTCGAACAGCGCGTCAAGCGTCTCGAAGAGCGGATGGGCATCACGCCCGCCGCGCCCGCTGCTGACGGCGACGCTCCGGTGCAACACGATCGGGTGATCGCCCATGGCTACGCGGTCGTGCGTCGCTACACCAACCGTCCAGACGAGATCAAGATGGTCACCCTCACCGAGCCGCACGCCGCAGGCAGCGTCCGCAAGGACAACGGCGAAGCCGTCGTGCACTGCTCGATCGTGCTCGGAGCGGATGTGGACTACAAGACCTTCGGGGTGAAGGCCCCGGACTTGCCCGAGGCTCACTCCCGCCGCTGATATAGGTGGGGTTCCTTTTCGAGTCGAGTTGTCTCACGCTTCGCGCTGAGAACCGGAGAACCGCGCATGGATACGGCCACCAAGCCGATCGTCTTCATCACCCAAGTTCCTAACCGTCGCGATCGCGAGACGGGCCAAATGGTGCCCGCCGTCAACATCGCTCCGGCGGCGGAGTTCGGTGAGCCTCGCATCATGATGGCAGCACAGCCGTCATTCTTCGCGACGGCGGACCTTGTGCGGGCACTCCGGGCGGGGTTGCGTGAGTACAACTTTGAGCGCGGCGATTCGATCGTCGCACTGGGTGACCCGGCGGTGATCGCGGCCACTGGCGCGATCGTCGCCGAGCGCAACAAGCGCTTCGCCATTCTTCGTTGGGACAACGGGGTGAAGCGCTACATCAAAGTCATTATCAGCATCTAATCAGGAGAACCGAAGAAATGGATGTGAGTCAGATCAGCGCCCTCGCGCAGCAACTCGTCGCTGCCGAGAAGGAAGTGGAGCGCACCGAAAGTGCGCTCAAGACCGCGAAGGAGAACGCCCGCCGCTTGCGGGAAGAGGCGTTGCCTGGCGCGATGGACGAGGCCGGAGTCAAGGAGTTGACCTTGGACACCGGCGAGAAGATCACCATTACCACTGAAGTCTACTGTTCCATCCCGGTCGCGAAGCGCGAGGAAGCGTTTGCGTGGCTCGATCGGAACAACTTCAGCGGCCTGATCAAGAGCGCCGTCAGCGTTGACTTCGATCGGGGCAAGAAGACCGAAGCAGAGGCACTGGTCCAGCGGCTCGCAGCCGAAGGATTGACGCCCGAGTTCACGACCTTCGTGCACCCGCAGACGCTGAAGGCATTCGTGAAGGAGCAGCTGGCAGCTGGCACCAATGTCCCGTTGGACCTCTTCGGTGCCCGGCCCGTCACTACTGCTCGTGTGAAGTAAGCCACCAAGGAGAATGAAGACGATGGATACGAAGAAAGACGAATTGGCGAAGGCAACCGGCACGGCGCTCGCCGTGATCAACTACCAGGCCGACGCGGGCATGGGCATCGAGGAAGCCGACAAGGACTCCTTCGCAATCCCGTTCCTCGCCGTCCTGCAAGGCCTGTCGCCGCAGATCGAGACCGTCGCGGGCGCGCGCCCCGGCCTCTTCATCAACACGATCACCAACGAGTTGATCGAAGCGGTCGAGGTCATCCCGGTCGCGTTCCAGCGGCGCTACTTGCGCTGGACGCCCCGCAGCGCGGGCGGCGGGTTCAAGGGCCAGCTGACCGTCGCCGAGGTCGAGTCGATGATCGCCAGCGGTGCCGCCAAGAACAACGGCGGCAAGAACGGCGACAGCCTCTGCGTGCAGGAAGACGGCAAGCCCGGTGACGAGTTGAAGGACACGCGCATCCACTTCGTGCTGATGCGCTCGCCCACGACCGGCCTGTGGTCTCCGGCCATCATCAGCCTCGCCAGCACCGCGATCAAGCGGTCGAAGCGTTGGCTGACGATGATCGATGGCATCAAGGAGATCGGCGCGGACAACAAGCCGTTCACCCCGCCGTCCTTCTCGCGCGTCTACAAGGTGACGACCGAGAAGGAGACCAACAACGAGGGTTCCTGGTACTCGCCCGTGTTCGCTGTGAGCGGCAAGGTCGAAGACGCGAACCTCTACGCCTCGTGCAAGAAGTTGCACGCGAGCGTGGCGAGCGGTGCCGTGAAGGCGCAGCCGCCCGCTGAGGAAGGTCAGTCCAAGGACTTCTGATCCAACAACCGGAAGGGTGCGAAGATGATCGAACAAGCAAAGCGCTACGCAAGGATGGGATGGCGCGTCTTCCCGGTCCACGGCATCAACGGCGCGGGTGAGTGCACATGCGGCACCCCGTCGTGCCCGGACAAAGGCAAGCACCCGGTTCCTCGTCGCTGGATGAAGGAAGCCACCAGCGACGAGGACAAGATCGAGGCCCTGTTCAGCAATCCGAACTTCAACTTGGCGATCGTCACGGGCGAAGTCTCGGGCATCACCGTTCTCGACATCGACATCGGCGACGGGAAGTTGGGCGCGGAGACTTGGACGCTGCTCAACGACGAGGCCGGTGAGCCGGAGACCTTGATGGCCCGGACCGGCTCGGGCGGCATGCATGTCTTCTTCAAGTACAACAGCGCCCTCAACACGAGCAGCAACACGCTCGGACCGGGTGTGGACTGCCGCAACGACAAGGGCTATGTCGTCGCCGCGCCGTCGAAGCATCGCAGCGGCGGGCAGTACGAATGGATCAACGAGGGCACGCCGCTCGCCGATATGCCCGCGCATCTCGCGCGCCGCAAGGAGACTCGCGGCCGCAAGCGCAAAGGCGACCCGACCAAGAAGAAGTACACGCTGGAGCAGACGAAGGGAATGCTGGAGCGCATCCCCGCCGACGATCGCGACCTGTGGCGCACGATCGGCATCATCCTCGGGCGTGAGTTCCAAACCTCAGACGCAGCATGGGCGGTCTACAACGACTGGGCCGCGAAGTGGGACGGTCCGAAGGGCCGCAATCACGACGCGATCATGCGCGACTGCTTCTACGAGGAATCCAAGAAGGCGGGCGATCTGTCCATCGGCACGATCGTCCACCACGCGCTTCAGAACGGCTGGACGCCCGAGCAAGGGCGCATCAGCATCGACCACTTCGTATTCTTCTCGCCCGCCGGAGACTTCATCTACAGGCCGACAGCGGACCATTGGCCACCGGCGAGCGTGGATGCGCTCGTCGCAAAGGTCAACGACGGCGGCAACCTGATCTCGGCAACCGATTGGCTCAGGGCCAACCGCTTCGCGACCTCGATCACTTCCGACCCGCTGTTGGAAGAGTACACGCGCGGCATCGACATGAAGGACGGCAACATCATCGAGAACAAGGATGGCGCGGTCTACAACAACTACTGGCCGCCCCAGATCAAGCCAGGAGACTCGCGACTCGCAGGGCCGTTCCTCGATCACGTGCGGCTGTTGCTTCCGAAGGAAGGCGACGCAGATCAGTTCCTGAACTACATGGCCCACCGCGTTCAGAAGCCGGGAGAGAAACCGCGCTTTGCGTTGCTGATCTCGGGCGAGCAGGGCATCGGCAAAGACACGATCATCAGCATGTGCGGTCCGGCGATCGGCGAGTGGAACTGCGTCAACATCCAGCCCGCCGACATCGACTCGAAGTTCAACGAGTTCAAGCGCTACGTGCTCGTGAATGTGAGCGAGGCGGCGAATCACGCCGAGATGACGAAGTGGGCATTCAACGAGCAGCTGAAGGTCTTGATCGCCGGCAACCCCGACAATCAGCAGATCAACGAGAAGTACGGCCGCAAGTATTCCGTCCGCATGCACTGCGGCGTGGTCCTCACGACCAACAACCTCATCGGCGGCATCTACATCCCGCAGGACGATCGGCGGTACGATGTCATGGAGTGCGCGTCGAAGCATGAGATGGGGCTTGAGAGCGCGTCGAAGCGCGGCGACTACTTCGCCAACCTTTGGGCGTGGTACAACGAGATGGACGGCGCGGCCCATGTCGCCGCGTTCCTTCAGGAGCGCGACATCTCGAAGTTCTCCGCCGCGACCGGCCAGCGCATCACCGAGGCTCACCTGAAGGTGGTGCAGGAAGGATTCGTGGGCGACGATTGGGCGCTGGACGCGCTGCTGGTGATGTCGAAGAAGGCGAGCGACACGGATGAGTTGATCGCACCGCCAATGTTCACCTACCCGGAGATGCTGGAGGCGTTGAAGATCGCGACGGGCGGCGAGGTCCGCGAGCGCGAGGTCCGTGCGAAGATGGAGCGCGTGTTGGCACGGCAAGGCTACCACAAGTTGAACAACGCGCGATCGAAGGATGGGCGGTGGAAGGTCCGCGACGGCGACGCGCAGCGCTGGGTGACGGTCTTCTACGCGCCGCAACGCATCAGCGCGGTCGAGGCCGCGAACCGCGCGCCGACGCTGGAGATGCCCAAGTCGAACTTCTGACGATCGCCTCCGGTGGGGTCCGGCTCGAACCGGGCTGGGCGGGCTTCCTCGCCCCGGCTCGGGCCGGGCACTCGGGTCGCCGATCGGCGGTGCGCCCGGAGGCCATCTAAAGCGGCCTCCGCGCATCCTTCTAAGTCGTTGATTCTATTGATCTTTTAGCCGCCTTGCGCGGCTTTTACCATGTTTTCTAGGGCTTTCCGGCGCATGCCGCCGGACGGCCCCTATTGGTCGCCCCGGCGCTCGCGATCGGCGCGGGCCTTCGCCTCGGCGCGCTCGGCTTCGAGCCAGCGGCGGCAAGCCTCGTGGTCGAGCCACAAAGCGCGGTAGCGCTCGCCGTCGCTCAACTTCGCCCGCAACTCGTCGCGCGCCTTCTCGATCGGCTCGCGCGCCGGGTAGCCCTCGTCCAGTTCGCTCAGGCGCTCGGGGTGCTCACGGTCGCACGCCGTTGGTGCCGTCAGCGCCGGGTCCGAGATCGGGCGCAGCAGCCGCGTTGTAGAGCCGCAGCCACTCAGGGCCACGAGGATCAGCAGGGCAGACGCCAGCAACAGCGTCCACCGGAAGTAGCGGGGCATGGTCCACCTCAGTTCGCAGCGACGCGCTGCGGGTTGCGAGGCGCAGTTGGCGCGCTGCGTTCTCGCGTTCGGTCTTGAGTCGCCGGTCATCGCGCGCTTCTTGGCGATCGCGAGACGCCATCGCAGCCTCGTGTTGCGCATCGATGATCTCCAGGTTGCGTTGGGTTTCCTCGCCCAAGTAGTAGCGGTGGGCGCACCAAACGCCCGTGCCGAAGACGAGCGCGTAGGACGCGAGGCGAATCCAGATCATGTAGGGCGCGAGCGGGGCGAACATCAGGCACGCTCCTTGCAACCGCTATCGTCGCAGAAGGTCCATTCACCGTTGACGAGATGACCGTGGAACCCGCAGTTGCCGATCGCGCGGACCGATGACAGTCCGCTTTCGTTGGCCGACCCGAGCGTGAGGCAATCGTCCGGCCCGTTGATCGTCCAAATCTTGCTGTCCACGCCGTAGATGTGTTCGCCGCACCCCGGGCAGTTGAAGTGGAAGCCCGCGCGATCGTTGCCGTCCGCGTTCGAGTAGAAGCGATAGCCGCCCTTCGTGGCCAGCAGCAGTTCCCACGACTCGATGCAATTGACAGCCTTGATGCTCATTCGGCCTTCGGCGGGCGCGGCACCACCACGGTCTTCTCAGTCTCCGTGTTCGAGGGCTGCGTCACATCGCGCTCTTCGACACCGTGAGCCGTCTGGACCAACTTCGTGGGGAACAGGTAGCGCAGGAAGCGGGGCCAGCCGCGCTTCACGATGATGTCGTAGAGCGGGACGCTCGCGCCGCCGATCAGGATGGCACCCACGCCGATGTAGAGCAGCTGTTCGGCGATCGTACGGAAGTCGGCGGCATGGACATAGCGCAGCGACAACGCGGCGAAGGACAGCAGGAAGGTCCAGATGAAGGAGCAGGTCTTGAGGCGCTTCGCCTCGTGTTCCCACTTCTCCTTCTTGGTCTCTTCATCGATGACCGGGTCGAGCCACAGGTCACGGAAGAAGCCCGTGATGACCCAGCCGACGAGGATGGTGGCGACGGCGATGGCCAGCACCAACAGCGCTTGGCCGCTGTAGAACAGGATGGTGGCGGCCTTCTGCGGCGTGAACATCGCCTCCAGCAGATCGCCGAACTTCCAGATCAGCGCGGCGATCACGCCGGTGGCAGCTGCCGTCACACCGGCTGCGCGAATGTTGAGAACGGGAGTGCTCATGCGACTTCCTCCTGGTGGGCGATCAGCGCGGCGGCGAGATGGAGGCAGGCCGCTTCGCGGTTCGAGATGATCCGGTCCTTGCGCTGTACGAACTCCGGCTCCACGATGACCGTGGGACACTTCGTCTTCGCGAGGATGAAGTCCGGGCCATTCGCCTTGTTCATGCGGTACCAGCCTTCCTTGATGCCGCGCCCGGTCAACTCGTCCTTCTCCTGAAGACCGTTGCGGTTGTGATCGGTCCACTTGTAGGGGAAGAGGTCTTCAAGACTCGCCTGGACGATCGCTGCGAGGCGCATGCCCGCGTCGCTGCCCGGACAGTACAGCGTCTCCGCGCCCTCGCCGATGTGCGCGATCTCGTCGTCAGTCATCACGCCGTCGCGGTTCTTGTCGGTCCACTTCGTCGCGTCGTTGAAATGGATCTCGACACAGAAGGAACCGGGCGTGGAGCGCGCGTTGATGAAGCCGACCTTGTCTTGCAGGATGCCGGTCGGCACCAGCATCGCCTTGTCCTTCAGGAGTTCCATCAAGCGCTTCGACCAGATCATGGCCTCGTCATGTTCGACGAAGCCATCGAACACCGCCCCCGGCTTCGAGGGGTAGTGACCGGCGCTGATGAAGATGATTGGCTTGCTCACCGATCGTCCCTCCTTTCGCTCGCGCGCTCCATGCGATCGAGCGTTTGCTTGATGTGCTTGATGTCATTGGCCATGACCGCGACCGTGGCAGAATCAGCCTTGTGCTTCTCCAGCGCGGAGACGCGCCCGGTCATCGCAGCCCAAGCCGCGCCCGCAGCAGCGGCGGCTGCGGCGATCCACTTGATCGCTTCGGCGATCGCATCCTCGAACCCTTGTGCGCTCATGATGGCTCCTTACACCGTGTGTTCCATATCAACAAGCAGCTGCGTCGTGACCGCTGCCGTCGTATTCGCATCCGTAATCTGGCCCCACCAGCTGCTCGATCGCGTGACGCCCGTGCCCGTGCTGGAGAAGACCTGCGACGCGCTGCCGACACCAAAGGCTGCGTTGCCCGTTCCGGCGGTCTTCGACCACGTGTAGGTATAGGGCGGAGTTCCGCCCGTCGCCGTCAGCACCACAGGGGTGCTGGTGACCCATGCGCCGTTCGGCCCGGACTCGAAGTAGTAGGTTGTATCGAAGTAAGCCTGAAGCGGCACCGCTCCAGATGCCTTCTTGCTCAGCACGCCGCCACGGAAAGCGGCGAGCATCTTCAGGATGAACTCGCGCCACGGCTCGTCGCCCGCGATCGGCGCGGGGCAGAAGGTGCCTGCGATGATGCTCGCGTCGCGCATCAGAAAGTCGCCCCGTCAACCCACCAGACATTCGACGAGTGGACATACAGCTGGACCATGCCCTTGGATGCCACGCCGAGCGCGGCAGCGACCACGGTCACATTGCTGGATGCCACGACCGTGACCGAAGCCACGCCGGTCCGCTTGATGAAGATGCTGTAGCCGATCGGGAAGTTGACCGTGCCGCTCGCCGGGATTCGCACGCCGATCGCAGCTGTGTTGTGCGAGCCGACGAGGATCTTGCCGATGTCGGTCAGGGCGAGCGTCGCGTCCGCCGTGATGACATAGCTGCTCGTCGTCAGGCCGCCAGCGTCGCCCCAGATGCGGTTGTTGACGATGAAGCCGCAGTTGCTGAGGATGGCCGTCGTGTGGCCGCCGCTCGCGGTCAAAGCGACTTGCCCCGCCGCGAAGTACAAGCCATCGCGCGCGCCGTTCGAGTTCGCCAACGACGGCGCAGTGAGCGAACCGGCAGGCATGTAGGACGGAACATTCTGCGCGATGTAGGTTCCGGCGAGATCGAGGAAGCCCGCGCCGCCCGAAGCCGTCAGCGACAGGACATTGGCAGCACGCCACCAGATGCCCGTATCGAGATCGTTGCTGCCGACGATCGCCGGGGCCGTGACCGCACCCCATCTCATCATCTCCAACCGATTCAGCGACCAACGCCCGGTGTTGCCGTCAACGAATCCAACATCAGTTCGCGCGCCGCCGTAACCGCTCGAAGTCCGCCATGCCTGTACCCAGCCAGTGCCGACCATGGTCACATCCAGAACCGGGAACCCGCTGGTGGGATTGAACTTCAACGACGGGTTGCCGCACGACACGCCCGTGACATTCACGTAGGTGCCGCCGAGGTAGCCGACCATCGTGCCGATCGAAACATTCACCCACTGATTCGTCGCGCTGTTGAAGACCAGCACATCGGCGGACGCGACCGAAGTCAGCGTCACGCCCGCGAGGTTGCCGAGGCCATGACTCGCCGGGTCGAAGGCGTGGACATCCGAGATCGTCTCGGTGCCGGTGATGCCGCCGCCCGTGATGTTGCGCGTGAAGCGCGTGTTGGGGGTGTAGTATTCGTACTGCCCATCCGCATCCGCGCTGAAAGGATTCGACTTGACCTGCGAGGCGTGGACGCTGTTGGTCGAGTAGATCGTCGCGAGCGAACCGTCGCCCGCGTGGCGCACCTCGACGCTCGGCGACTCCGCGACGCGAAGCGCGGTGCCCGCGATCACCAGAACATTGCCGACGATCTTTTGCATTTTAGATTCCCACCTGACCCTTCACGTGGGTCGCGTAGTAGCCATTGAGCCATGTGATCGAGGCGGTGCCGAGCAACTTGACTGCGTAGCCTTGCGCTCCTGCTTCTCCGCCATCCGCGTAAGTGCCATCTTCGCCGGCATTGGCAGTGGCACCCCAAGCGCCCGCCGTGCCACCATTCAGCACGCCCGCCGTCTCCGGCGCAGTCGGCCCGCCGCTGTTGGTGTAGCCTTGACCCAAACCGCCGAATCCACCGTTGGTGACGATCGGTCCGCCATTCCAGTTGATGCCGCCACCGCCGCCGCCAGGACCGCCCGCGAAGATGTAGCCCGCGTTGTTCTGGATATAGGTCGTTGTGCCGCTCGCCACGACGATCGCCGTGCCACCAGGCGAGCCGCCAAGCGGCGCTTGGATCAGGCTGAAGTCCCACTCGCCAGTGATCTCGTTGTAGTTGACATCGCCTTCGCCGCCCAAGCCGAGTGCGCCCGCGTAGCCAAGAATCTCGCCGCAATTGATCAGCGTCAAGGTGCAGCCGACAGGCAGCGTTCCGAAGACGAGGCCCGCATAGGACGACACGCCGGAACCCGAGCCGCCAAGGGTCACGCCCGGATAGACGGTGACTTGGATCGTCGCTGGAGTCGAGAGACCGCCGAGCGCAGAGTTCACATTGTAGTTGTGCGTCGAGACATCGATGGTCAGCGTGGTCGCTGCCGAAGCCTGCGGGATGCCGAGGTAGGAAATGCCCTTGTAGGAGTAGAGACTGCCGCGATCGCGAGGCGTCATCTCAGTCAGCTGGAAGCGCGCCTCCAGGTTCGAGCCGTCCGTGTCTTGGAGAAGGCGCGACGAAGCGTAGACCACATCGCCGACCCGCACGCTGCTGATGTCGCGCGCGTCGAGTTGGAACCCAACCTCCAGCGGCATCGTCTGATAGCGCGCGAGAATCGCATTGGCCAAACGGTTGGCCAGCACCGATTGCGACGCGGTGATCCACTGCGTCTTCAGCACGAAGGGTGATTGGCGACCGTACTGGAATGTCGCTTCGCGATCGGTGTTGAAGACCGTGATGCTGTTCTTGAACTTGTCGGGGCGGATGTAGTTGGTCGCGCCATAATCAATCGTCACGCGGGTCACGCGCAGATCGTCGCGCTCGTCCACCTTGAAAGTTCCGCTGACGAAGTTCGCGGTGTCAGTCAAAGTCGCCTGGGTCGAAACCCACGGCAGCTGATTCTTGAGGTAGATGAACTTGTCTACCTCGTCGTACCACATCGCGAGGTCGCCGATCTCGACCAACTGATCCAGCAACTCGCGGACCGGCGTTGGCTCGGCGACGATGTTGTAGAGGTTGACATCGCTCAGGCTCTGCGACTTCTCCGCGTTCCACGACGAGTAGGGAATATATACGCTGCTGATCGCCGCGTAGTTCTGCACGAGGTCGCGGATGATGTCGATGATGTTGGTGTAGGAGAAGGTCGCGCAAACCTGAACGGTCGAGCCACTGTCGTGATCCGTCGCCGTCGTGCCGCCTTGCGCGCGGACGCAAGTGGTGAACGAAGACCCCGCCTGCGTGCCGAGACGGATGATCTCTTCATCAATCTTCACGTGGCAGAACCCGGCGTAGTAGGCCGCGTCCCTGCTCGACGGAAGAACAATGGTGGTGGTGCCAGAGTTGATGCCGGAAGTCAGGCCGGCAGTCGAAGGGACCGGGCACACGGCGCGATCTTCGCTGGTCAACCGGAGAAGGTCGGTGGCACGCAGACTCACATCGCCCTTCGCACTCAACTCCGAAAGTTCATCAACGCGGAACTCGCGGTCAATGAAGTTCGAGAAGGTGAAGGCTGTGCTGGGGTCGTAGAACCCTTCGCGCACGATCAGTTTGCGGTTCTGGATGTAGGGGTCGCGTGCACGCAACTTCCCGAAGAAGGTGCCTTGCGAAGACGGATTGTAAGAGCGCTGGTCGAAGTACTTGTCAGTCCAGCGATCGCCATCAACGAAGTCCGCGAGGCGAATGCTCACCGAAACGCTTTGACCAAGCCCCTGACGAGGCGTGAGGCGACCCGGCGTGTAGTCCACACCGAGCACTGCGGGATAGGCGGTGAGGCCGATCGGCACATCGAGGTCTTGATCCACGAAGCGCAGCGTAAGGTTGCCGCCCAAGAACTTCGATTGCACCGGGCAGGTCGCGAAGGTGTTGTAGCACGCCCCGGCGAGGCCGGTGGTGAGCCACTGCGACTCGACCCCGCGCGCGAGGTAGTTCTGCTGCGCGCCCGTATTGACGAGCATCGCGCCCCACGCGCCGACTGATCCAACGATGCTGGCGAGCGTGTTCACCGCGAGCGTGCCGGACGCGACGGCGGGCGACACGACGATCTGCGCGTTGGTGTGATAGCCCTTGTTGATGCGGAAGCCGACGCGCCACCAAGAGCCACAGTCGGTGATCTTCAGATTAGCAGCGCCAGCATTGCCCGAATAGATGCCGGTGTCCAGCGCCACGACAGCAAGACCTTCGATCTGCGTGCCGCTTCCGTTGGCCAAGACCTGAAGCGCGGGGCGAGTCGGCTGCGAGCCTTTCAGGAAGTGCACGGAACCGTGGAGCCAAGACGAAGCGGCGAGCGCACTGATGTCGGCACTAAAGACGCGGGCCAGGGCGTTGCCGGCATCGCCGTCGTGCAAGAGCACGCCGGTCAGCGTCGAGTTCGGCGCGGTGAACCCGGACAGCGCGAGCGTCGCGTCGGTGGACCAGCCGCCGCTGAAGACTTGCGACTGCTGGATCAGGTTCGGATGATTCGCCGCGCGATCGCCCGCGTTGCAAGGATCATTGCCATAGAAGAGCGCGCACTGATCCAGCACCAACTCGACGATGCGAATTGGCTGGCGTCCGGGCTTCTTGGCTTGATCGTAGTGGCTCATGACTTCGCGACAAAGGTCATCTCAGTCTGGACATGGTAGGGCTTCGCCGATTGACCGGCCTTCGGCTTCTTGTCGAGGAAGCAGTAGTAAGCATCGTCCACGTAGCGGTTGATGTCGTAGGCGAAGAAGAAGGGATTGAGTTCAGCGAGACGCAAGAACGGCTCCCATGTGCCGCGCGCCCATGAGACCGGCAGCTGCGAGTACTTCAGGCCGGTGCGCATGCCCTGACGCAAGATCGAGCGGCCAATGAACTCGCCCGCTTCGCTCTGCGAGTTCAAGACCTCGGTGTCACGCGAGATCATCGGGATATTGAAGGGGTGCTCGGGCGACGGCAGCTGGATGGACTTGCCGATCACGAGCACGCCGATGCTGGGCGGAGCGTTGTGCCCGGAGCAGACCATCCTCCAGTAGCGCGCGGTGATGTCCACCGTGTTGACCCGGAAGCGCGCCTTGTTGTCGCCGGGAGTGATCGTCCACATCGTGGTGAACGGTCCGCCCGCCGAGCCGGTCGAGTACTGGACGAAGATCGTGCCGGCGATGTCGCCGAGGTTGTGCTTGTAGAGGCCGAAGCAATCCGCGTTCATCGCCGCGCCGAGATCGAGGTCCAGCGTCTGGGTCGCAGAGTTCGCCGCCAGCCACCGCTCCTGCGACAGCCAGGACAGCGCGCGCGTCCCTTCGTAGCCGCTCGATTCGCTCGTGACGGTCATCGAAGCGCTCGTCACGAAAGACGAAGCGCACACGTAGGTTCCGCTGAGGGCAAACCCGCTTTGGCCGACGCTGGTGCTCATCCGCCCTTCCCGGTCCGCTTCGTGGACCGCTCGTTGACATTGAGACGCACGCCGTGCTTGGAGATCGCTTTGTTGAGGCCATCCGCGAGTTTGCGGATCACGCGCTCGTGGATGTTGTCCTCATCGATGTAGATGTTGACCTCGGATTCCTCGCTGCCCTTCATCCCGCTCACCATGTCGGTGAAGTCCTTGTTTTGATTCGGCGACAGGACGCGCTCGCCGCGCTGGAGCAGGTAGGTGCTTTCGCTCGGCACGAAGTCCATGCCGCCGTGCGCCGCCGCGCCCGCCGCGCCGATCGCCGCGCCTTGGCCCGCGCCCAATGCCGCCGCACCCGCTGCGCCAGCAGTGGCAGCAGCGAGGTTCGCCGCAGCAACGCCCGGAGCCATTGCCCAACCGACAAGCGGAATGGCAGCTGCGCTCGCGAAGGAGTTGATGTAGACCTCGGACAAACCGCCCGCCGTCTTCGACATCGCCGAACTGACGCCAATCGCCTTCTCCAACTTGTGGAGGATAAGGCGCTGGATGCCGATGCGGATCAGCATGCTGATCATGCTCGTCAGCACCTGCTTGCCGATGTTCTGGAGGGCCTTGCCGAGATTGCCGCCCGAGACGATCGCGTTGGCGAACGCATCGCCGATCGCGCCCGAAGTCGTCATCATCAAGTCGAAGGTGGACTTGGCGATCTCTTCGGTCGCGGTCTTGTGCGATTCGAGGAAGGCGACTGCCTCGGCCTTCCACACCTCAAAGAAACTCTTGGCTGCATCCGGGTCCGGCTTGGGCATCAGGTTCTGGCCGGCAACCGCCGCTTCGTTGGCGGAGTCGCGCCACGCTTGGACCTCGGCGATCGCGTCGCTCAGGTCGATGGCATCGCCCCACTCCTTCGCGAGATTCGTCAGCGTGTCGAGCACGCCGCCCGCCGTGTCGGAGATCGCGGTCCACGCGGTCTTCGCCGTGCTGGAAACATCCTCCCAAGTCTCGCCGCCCCACTTCGAGATGTCCTTGAGGGTGTCGTGCGTCCGCGATTCGAGATCGCCCATCGCGCGCGCGACGGCATCAGCCATCTGCTTCGGCAACGGTTCGACCACATTGCCTTGGAGAGCATCCAGAATGCGCTTGCCGACCGTCGCCGCGAGGTCAACGATCAGAGCCAGCGCAGTCTGCAAGCCCTCGAAGAGAAGTTGCCCGGCGAGCATCCCCGCCGTCCCGATCGTCTTGGGCAGCCACGCGGCGAACTTCGCGAACTGTTCCACCGTCCAGCTGATGAAGGACCAAATCGCCTTGGTCATATTCATCACGTAGTTGTATATGAAGTTGTGATCGCCCTCGAAGATTTGCGAGATGAAGTCCCACACCTGGCCGATGTTGACCATCAGCTGGGTCAAGACATTCCGCACGACCACGAATGCCGTGAGGAACCCGGTGATGACCGCGTCCACCCACGAGGCGATCTCGTCGCGGTTGTCGGCCAGCCACTCAGCGAAGTGATTCAGAACGCCCGTGACGATCGGCGAGACCTTCGCCGCGATCGTGTTCATCATGCCTTGACCGGCCATCTCGACGCGCGCGAAAGCGTCGCTGAGTTCATCGGCCTTCTTCGCCGCGTCTTCGGAGATGACCACGCCGAAGCGCACGGCATCAGCGGTTGCACGCCGCAGTGCTTCCGAGCCGCCGCCCAGCATCTGGATCATCTCGCTGCCGCTCTTCCCGAAGACCGCAGTGGCGAGCGCGGCGCGCTCCGCCGGGTTTCCGATCTTCGCCATGGCATCCGCCACAGTGTTCAACTTCTCGTCGAGCGGCAAGCGCGACAGTTCGCTCGCCTTCAAGCCGAACTGCGCCAGCACCTTGCTGGACGCATCGCCCGAGACGATCGCGTTGCCGAGATTGCGGTTCATCGTCTCGATCGCGCGGTTGAAGTCGCCGGTCGCGATGTCCGACAACTTCGCAGCGCCCTGCATCGCGGTCAGCGTCTCGGTGGTGGTCCCGAGACGAGTGGCCATCTTGCCGGCTTCATCCGCAGCCTCGCTCCACTTCGACACCAACTTGGCAAAGCCGACCGCGCCCGCCGCCGCAGCAGCAGCGCCCGCAACGACTGCACCAGTCAGCTTGAGGACATTGCTGCTGGTGTTGCGCAGCGAGTTCGAGGCCTGATCTGTGGCCTTGATCGCGACTTCGATGACATTGGTCGTCACGGATTTTGCCTCGCCTGCTGTTGGATCTGTCGCGCCTGATCGCGCATCGTGTCGAACGCTTCGACCACCACCGCCTCCTGCTCGTCGAGCGGCAAGCCGTCAGGCCAGCCGTTGAAGATCAGCGCATCCTCCGTGATGCTATAGCAGTGCCGAAAGTCGCTGACAAAAACGCTGATCGAAACCCCCGCGCATTCTCCCAGGTCGCTGACATCAGCGAACCCGCCCACCATCACGCGGGTGATGGCTGCGCGGAGTTTCCCTCTGCTTCCCCGAGGTTCGCCGTGTTGACGATGCCGAGCACGATGTGCGTCAGCAACTTCATCCAGCACGCCTCGTCGATGATCGCCTCCAGCGGGACGATCGAGCCGGTCCCATCCTTCGGCCCATCGATGCTGACCACGTAATCCTTCAGGCTCGGCGCGATCTCGTCGATGACCTGCATGATCTCGTCCATGAAGCGCGGGTCTTTCTCGATCTCGGCGCTGAACACCGGGTTGGAGACCTTCTTGCCGTCAACCTCGATGATCGGCGGCACCCCGGCCTTCTCTGCGACCTCGGTGTTCAGCGCGTTGATCTTCTGCATCCGGCCCAAGACCTTCTTGAAGTCCTTGCGGCTGATGCGCTTCACCACCGCCGTGATCTTCTCGCCGTTGAACTCGAAGGGTTCGAGCGTCTGGTGCTTCGTGTACTGGCCCATATCTGTGACTCCCTCTTTGGGTTGGTGGCTTAGTAAGCCGCGTAGGTGTTGGCGAGCGTGAACTGGAAGGCGTGCGCCGAACCGGAGTTGTACACCGCGTCACCGCTGAACTGAGCCTCGATGCGACCGGGGCCGCTCGTGTCCTTCTTGAACTCCTTGAAGCGGAAGGACGGGATGCTCAGGGTCATCAGGTTGCGGGTGTTGGTCATGATCGTGTCCTTCGAGACGAAGGAGACGATCAAGCGACGCTCGCTCTGCGCGAGGAAAGCGTCGTACTCCAGCAGATCGTCGAACACCATGGTGCCGCTGATCGTGATCTTGCGGAAGCCAGTGCGCTCGACGCGAGCCGGGTACTGCGTGTTGGCCAGGTTGTGCTTGGCCTCCAGCGCGTTGTCCACGGTGATCGTGAAGTTCCGCCAGTTGTTGCGAGCCGCGATGCCGGTGGACGAGCCCACCTGGATCGAAGCGACATCCCACGGAACGCGGCGACCAGCCGGGTAGGTCACGGTCGGCGGAGCCACGTAGGACTGGATGCCGCCGACGAAGCCCGCCTTGACCTTCAGCAACTCGCCCGCAGCGCAGGAGAACTCAAGCGTGTTGAGGGCCATGTTGTACATCAGTTCGGCGGTGTTGACGCCAGCCCACGACTTCATGATCGCACAGGGCCGCTGGGCCGAGTAGATGTCGAAGTCGCCGGAGCGCGGGACAAACACGTGCTGGTACGACGAGCCAGCGATGCTGGTCGTGGGGTCGCCCAACCCTGCCTTCAGCAGTTGGCCGAGCGTGATGGGACCGGCGTTGAGCGTGAGATCGCCGCCGATCGTACGGGGGCCTTCCTCGACCTCAGATGCCTCTTCGATGATGCCATCGAAGTCGTTGCTGTACAACGGCGGAATCTGGAGTCCAATGGACTCCGACAGGAAGGGAAGGTACATGACAGACGACACGGAGGGCGCGGTACCGAACGAGTTCTGGTGCGCCACCCCGATGATGCCTTTCACACCAAGGGTCATTGGTCAATCCTCTTGCAGTTCAGGAGTGCTGGTCACTTCCTCGACCAGCCCATCCTTGATGTAGCGCGCTGCCTCTTCCTGAGGCAGTTCCAGAACATCGCCGGTGCGGATGTCGCCTTTGTAGGGCAACTTCCGATCGCCAGCGATCCACCGAACCTTCTTGTCAGCCATTCGCGACCTCCAACTCAACGAGCATTACGGCAGTCTGCATGAAGAGGTTGTCGGCCTTCTTCGAGCGCGGGTCGTACGAGTAGGCGATGTCAGCCGACTTGACCTGCTCGACCAGACCGCCGATCGAATCGTTGTCCAGCAGGAAGTCGAAGACCTTGTCCACCAACTCTTCCAGCGCGACCTCGCACAGCGCGCCGGTTGAGGCGCAACGCTGGATCACGAGCAAGAGGTTGATGTTGGTGTCGAACCGGCGAGCGTCGCCCGCCGCCATCGTCTCGGGCGTGTAACGCACGCGCTGCTTGTAGATGCCGATCCAGCCTTTCACGGTCCGGTCGGCATCGTCGTTGACGAACTCCGAGCGCTCGATCGTCACGCCGTCGAAGCGTGCCGTGTCGGCGACCATCAGCGCCCTCAGCTGTTCTGTGACGGTCGAAGTATCCATCACCACTTCTCCGAGATCACGATGTTGACTTGCCGATCGTAAATCGGCATCACGATCTCTTGCGTCTCGTCTTCGTTGGGAAGGAGACGGCGCTGCGGCAAGCGCGGCGGACCGTCATCGCCCATCTGGTGCTTCTTCGCGTAGTCCACCGGCGAGCCGACGAGTGCCACGAGTGCGTCCGAGTACGGCAGGAAAGACTGGATGAGGTTGCGCGTGTTCTGCATCGGCTTCTCGTAGCCGTGGTCTTCCTTCCACTCGATCGTCCGATCGGAAAGGTCCGGCCAGCCTTCAGCGGTGAGCGCGCCCTCCAACTCGAAGTTCATCATCACCCACTGGTAGAGTTTGATGCTGGCCTTCTTGTTGGCGATCAGCGGGATGTCGGCGAACTTCTGCGCCTGAGCGTGGATGCGAGCAGCAAGGTCCGCCGCACGCATCGCGCGCCCGTTGACGACGAAGGTGCCGATGCTCGGAAGAGTCATCGCGCGCTGTCCTCTTCATCCAAGCGATCGGGACTCGGGCGCATCTCGACGATGTCGCCCAGCCCGAAGACCGGCGGATGGTCCGCGTTGACGCTCATCATCGTCGGCTTGTCCACTCCGGTGATGATATCGCCGCTCGTCGTGACCATCATCATCGTGCCCGAGATCAACATCTCGATGCGCTTGTCGATGCTCGACTGGAGTGAATCGAGATCGTCGCCCTTGAACATGCCCTGGCGGATCACGGTCATGTCGATGGTCAAGTCCCTGATCGTCTGATTGTTCGACGAGAAGGGTGTGACGAAGCGGGGCGACAGCCGCCCCTCCAGATCGAACTCGGCAGGGGCGAGGTACGCGACATCCAGCACCACCACCGCGCGCGAATCCGTCGCCGTGCGCGGGTAGCGGGGGAAGACATCAGCGCTGTATGTCGCGTACCGTCCCATGACTCACCTCACCAGTACTTGGTATCGAAGGGCTTGAGGATGCTCTGCATGTAGACCGTGTGGACGCGCTCGGCGTGCGAGCGATCGGCGAACATCGCCCTGATCTCCTGCGCACGATGCGTCCCGGCTTCGGCCCCGCGCTGGGCGTCCATCTTGAAGGCCATCTCGACGCCACCACCGAGCACGCGAACCGCGTTGCTGTAGTACTGGAGGCTGTCGAGGATGATCTTGATGTCGCCGTCCTTCAGGATGTCCTCGAAGAGTGTGATGGCTTCGCGCGCCCACTGCTGCATGTCGGAGGTCACATTGCCCCGCGTCTGCTCGGCGACGAAAGTCATCATGTGGCTCAAGTCCCTGATCCACAGAAACTTGCCCAGCTTGCGCTTCGGGTTGGTCTGACGATCGCGCTGCATCAACGCGAAGTTCCGCTGGAACCGCGCGCGACGGATGGGCTCGGTGTAGTAGCCGTGATGGGCGATCGAGACCTCGCCGATCAGCATGGCCGCACCAACGCCCTCATTCTCGCCCTTCTCGGGATGCTCGTGGACGCAGCCGAGGAAGCGGATGCCCTTGTCCGTGCGGAAGGCCCGCGACGGAAGATCGGTCATCAGGATGCCCGCCGGGTACACGGAGAAGTGGTGCTGCTGGATCGCGTAGCCGTTGAAGCAGTTCGGGCGGAGATAGCGCACCAACGACTCCGCGTTGACGAGGTCTTCGTCGCCGTCCAGCCACAGCGCCCAATCTGTGGCAGCGTCATCGATGGTCGCGTTGCGCGCGGCATCGAAGCCTTCCTCCAGAGCGCTGTGCAGGTTCTGGTACGAGACCACCGGCCAGAGCGGATAGTCCTTCTTGACGCGCTCCAACACGCCCGCCGTGTCATCCTTCGAGTTCTTGTCGATGCCGACGATGACCTGGTCCACGATCGGCAGCACGCGATCGAGCGTGCGACGCAGCGTGTGCTCGCCGTCCTTGACGATCATGCAGAGGGCGACGGTCTCGCGCGGCATGATCTCGGCCAACTTCCGATCATAGTTGATCGAGTTGACCGGACGATCGGCAGACCACTTGAAGGTCGTCACGTAGTGGCCGAGAAGATCGCCGGTGGGGATGGGCCCGGACGGGAACAGCATCGGCTCGAAGTTCTCGAAGCCCTCGAACATGTCCTCCAGGTCGGCGATCTCCAGGTGGGCGAGATGGTAGCGCCACGGATGGTCGCGATGGTACGAGATCATCTCCCACGGACCGATCGGCGTGGTCGTGACGACGCAAGCGCCGTCGCGCGCGAGACCAGCGAACAGGCTGTTGGCCCAGTCCCACGGATTGAACATGTGCTCCAGCACTTCGCCGAGCAACACGAGGTCCGCGCCGTCCTTCAGTGCAGCGACCGCTGCCCGCGCGCCTTCCCAGTCGCCATCGGCGATGGCGAGGAAGGTGGTGTTGCCGACTCCGGCCTCGTTGGCTGCGCGCTTGGCTTCTTCGATTGCGCGCGGCGAGACATCGAGTCCAACAACATCGATGTCAGGGAACCGCCGCGCCAGCCCCACCGACTGATGACCATGAGCACAGCCGACATCGACGAGCACCAAGCGCCGACCGTCACCAGCAGGGCGATCGGCAAGAGCACGACCGACGCGATCAGCGACAGCGCGGAAGCGAGGATTGCCAGACACATCCTCAGGCCCCTTGTACTCGGGGCCGTCGTAGAACTTGGCGGTGCCTGCGGCGTAGTGCTCACTGTAGGTCTCCTTCGAGTCGGCGAAGCGGTACAACTCCAACTCTTCAAGGCAGCGCGCGAAGATCGGATTGGCTTTCCACTTCTCGACATTGATGCGATCGAGCAGGACGCGAGCAGCCTGGATGTCGCTCCAGTAGATCAGATGGCGCAGCAGCGACGGGATGTTGCTCTGGGCCTTCTTGAAGGCTTCGCTCACGTGCCCGAGAATCTGGTCCGCCGTCGCCGACCAGGTGTACTTCGTCGCGCACTTCTTCTGGCGCTCGACCAGCTGCTGGTACTCGACCCCCTCGACACCCTTGGTGGCGAGGCGAGCCGCGTGCTTCACGAAGAGGTCTTCATCGCTCACGCCGTCCTTGTGATCCACGAGGATGACGCCCGCGCCCTTCGTGGTCTCAGGGATCGCCGCGCACTTCGAGACGAGTTGCGGGATGCCAGCCCACATACATTCCATCGCGGTGATGCACGAGACTTCCTCGAACTCGGTGGGGTAGATGTGCAGCTGGACGCTCTTCATCACGCAGGCGAGATCGAACTGCGTGAGGTGGCCGAGCGTCGTCACATTCGGCAACTTCGCCGCGAACGCCTTCAGCTGGGCGTAGTAGGCAGCCATCTCCGGCACCGCGTGCTCGTAGTTGCAGATGTACAGATGCGCGTTCGGCGCTTCCTTCGCGAGCCGTTCCATGATGCCGCCGGGGCGCACCAGATGCTC
>Ga0247727_10001934_pt1 | contig 47953 bp, 50 predicted proteins | sample WisWelCaveWW1625_FD_202498 | JGI IMG/M metagenome (GOLD analysis project Ga0247727, IMG submission 202498) | Biofilm microbial communities from Wishing Well Cave, Virginia, United States - WW16-25 | ecosystem: Environmental > Aquatic > Deep subsurface > Groundwater > Cave microbial mat | place...
CCTCTTAAGGCGAGAGCTGATACTCGCGGCTCCCGGGATTGCCGCCTTGGGCAGCAGGGCGGCGAATCCAGAGATGCTTTGCATCCCGAAGCGAACGCTAGGCCGCGTCGGTTAACAAAGGGTTAACGGCTGTGCCGCAAGGAGCCCGTCATGCCGGCAGCCGAGGCGCTTGCGCCGAGGCTCTCACTGACCTCCAACAGCGAGACGAACCGGGCGAGATCCCGCCTCGGAGCGCTGCTCGAGTATCGCTCGCATCGCTCCGGCCGGGAGGACGGGTGGAGTCAAGCCGACTGGCGCGCGCCGTAGGCGCTAAAGATCGTATCCAGCGGGCCATCGCAGGCGATTCGCCCTCCGTCGAGCAGGATGCCCCGGTTGCACAGCGAGCTGATCAGGGGGCGGCTGTGGGACGCGATGACCAGAATATGGGCGCGATCGATGAGCGCCTGCAGTCTCTTGTTGGCCTTCTCGACGAACCGCTCGTCGCCGACGCCGATCCATTCATCCATGAGGATGATATCGGCTTCCACGCTGGTTGCGATGGAGAAGAACAGGCGCAGGAGCATGCCGCTCGAATAGGTGCGGACGGGCAGGTCCAGGTAGTCGCCAAGTTCGCTGAACGCGGCGATTTCGGCTGACTTGCGCTCGATGAGAGCGCGATCGATGCCCAGCATCAGCCCCCGCAGCTGGATGCATTCATAGCCCGTCGCCTCTTCGTCGAAGCCGACCTGGAGGTCGAACAGAGGGGCCCGCTTGCCGGCACCGTGGATCGCGCCCGAGGTGGGCTGGTAGATGCCGGACAGGACCCGTAGGAGCGTGGTCTTGCCCGCACCGTTGTGCCCAATGAGAGCCACGCGGTCTCCGGGCCGAAGGTCGAGGCTGACGTCGTGCAGGGCTCGAATGACGGTGCATCCCGTGTCGACGGACGATCCGATCACACCGCCAACCAGCGTACGCAACGCGGTGCGTTTCAGCGAGCGTGCGCTTGTCTGATAGATCGGGAAATCGACGCCCACCTTATCGAGGGTGAGCCGCGTCATGGAAAGGACGGGGGCGGTTGCGGGCATGGCGTTCGCTCAGAGCCAGTAGACGATGCGATGCCGGAAACGCGCGTGCAAGGCGATCCCCGCAAAGAGTGAGAGCAGTGCAATGGCTGTTGCAGTCAGCCAGACGTGCAGGTCGGGGGTGCTCCCCAGCAGGGGCTGCCGCACGATCTCCACCAGATAGTGGAATGGGTTGGCGTAGGCCACAGCGTCGATCCCGGGAGAGCGTACGCTGCCCGGCAGCCAAATGATCGGGGTAAGAAGGAAGAGAAGCGACATGAGCGCGGATATGATCTGGTGCAGGTCTCGATAGCGCGTGCAGACGATGCTGAAAGCCAGCATGGCTCCGAACAGCGCGACGATATTGATCGCCAGGCCTAGCACCGCCAGAAAGCTGCCGGCGGCGACGGGCCACTGGAAAATGAGCCACAGCACGACGGGCAAGAGGGCGTTGTGCCCGAGCAGGATCAGCTGCCGGCCCAGAAGCCGATAGACGTGAAGCGCAAGAGGAACGGGTGTCGATTTGATGTGGCCTGCGGACTGCACGTACACGAGGCTGCCTTCCAGGATGCACTGGTTCATGAAAGTCCAAACGATGATGCCGACGGCGAAGTAGGGCAGGTAGCGGGACAGGTCGCTGCCGAACAGGGTGCCGAACACGAGACCGACCGAGAACACGGTTGCGGCCATGCTCAGCGTTATCCAGAAGGGCCCGAACGTCGTCCGGCGATAGCGGAAGCGCGTATCGGCCCAGGCCAGGGTCCACCAGCGTCGCACCTCGACTCCGAGCCCGATCAGCTCGCCGGCGGCCAATCTGAGACGAGACCGGTCGCCGTATAGCGTCGCACTTTGCAATGCATCCCCCGCTCGTTGGTTCAGCCAAGCCGGCGTACACCATAGATGGGCGGCATGACATCAGGCGTCGCCGTGCAACGCGCGCGATGTTGTGGATGGACGCGCCCTGCAGCAACGCGAGCGGCGCTCTCGCGCAGTCGTCTCTCTTGTCTGAGTTATGCGAGGTTCGATATGCGATAACGCACAGGGTGGAAACAGTCTTGCGACAGCCAGCCGCGCGTTACTCCACCAACCCGATCTCCCTGAAATAGCGCAGCACACCGGGATGGATCAAAGCGGGTCCGGGAGCGGCGGCAACAGTGTTGGAGGCCATCGTCTCGCGGGCCTGCGGCAAGCGACTGCGGATCGCGGCTTCGCCCTTGTGGAGGGCGCGCGCGAGCCTGTAGGCGACGTCGTCGGCGAGCGTCGGCCGGGCGAGAACGAAGCTCCAGGAACCGACCGAAACGATCGGCTCGCTTTGGCCCGGATAGGCGCCGGCCGGCACCGTCAGCGTCTTCAGGAACGGATGCTTGGCCTGGATGCGCTCGATGCCTGCCTCGCCTGGCACGATGAAGCGCGCCCCGCCTGGAGCCTTTGTCATGGCAACGAAGCCCGGCCAGCCCACGCCACCGCCCCACAAGGCCGCCGCCCTGCCATCGATCACCATCGCGGGGCCGTCACCGGCGCGATCGAGGAAGATCGCCTCGAAGTCGCGATCGCGATCGAGCCCCAGGCCGTCCAGCACGTAGCGCGCAAGGATGACCAGGCCCGATCCGCTGGCGCCGAACACGACCGGCTTGCCTTTGAGGTCGTCGACGGTGCGATAGGGACTGTCGGCGCGCACCACGAACATCCCGGCCGTCGCATACATGGCGGTAAGGATACGCAAGTCCGCCGGCGGCCGGCCGATGCCGTTGAACGCTTCCAGCGCAACCTCGCCCTGGACGAGACCGAGATCGAGCGTGCCGCCTTCCAGGAGCGGCACGTTCTCCGTGCTCCCCTTGGTGTTCTGCGGCCTGACCTCGAGCGTCGGGTCGGTCTCGTTGATGGTGTCGGCAAAGGCCTGGCCATAGGCGGGAAAACCGCCGCCGGGCGTCGCCGTGCCGAGCGAGACGATCGTTCTCCCCATTGGGTCCCTCCCTTGTAGTTCTCCCTGCGTGCAAGGTGGCGCAACATGGACACCAGGGCAAATCCCGTGGAAGATCACGGCTGAACAGCAGTGGGGAGTCCGCCCGTGCGCCGCGCTTCGCCAATGTCCGGCCTCGGTCGGATCGTTGTCTTGACCGTGGCCGTTGGCCTCCTTAGCGCGCAGCCCGGCGGACCCGGGCTGGCCCAGCAGGAGTCCGGCGCGGCGGCAAGGACGCAGCGGCTGGACGAGCTGTTCGTCCGGCTCAAGTCCACGAAGGACGAGCGGGAAGGCGAGGCGGCGGTCGCCCAGATTTGGAGGCTGTGGCTCCAATCCGGCGCGCCCGAGCTCGACGAGCTGATGCAGCAGGCCACGAAGCTGATGGGGCACGGCCTGGCCCCGCTGGCGCTGCCGGTGCTCGACGACATCGTCAAGCGCGCACCCGATTGGGCCGAAGGCTGGAACAAGCGCGCGACTGCGCTTTACCTCGCCGGCGAGCATGACCGCTCGCTCTCCGACATCGATCGCGTGCTGGCCCTGGAGCCGCGCCACTTCGGTGCGCTGGCCGGGATCGGCCTCATCCGCATCGCCAAGGGCGAGTACCGCGAGGCGCTCGCCGCGTATCGCAAGGCGCTTACCGCCAACCCGTTCCTGAAGGAGCGCCTCGAGCTGATCCCGGCCTTGGAGAAGAAGGTGGGCGACAAGCCGATATGAGCGCATGCGATCTACGCGTCGGCCGCTACTACTTCGCTCTCCTGTATAGATTGAAGGCCGATCCCCGGCCCCCCGCCACGGTCGTGGTGTTCTTGAACTCGTCCGCCGTGAGGCTTTCGATCGCCCGCGTCTGTGTTTCGCCGGCCATGTTGGGAAACGTGCTCGATGTGACCTTGAACGTCACCGTTCTCTTCTCCTCGTCCACCGTGTAGGTGCCGAAGATCGACAAGCTCCTCTGGTTGACCGCCGTGTATTCCTCGGGGGTACCCTTCAGCCGGTTGTTGGACGCGAATTTCGGGACATCGCTGGCGATGTGGATCTGGGCGAAGTGGCCGGTCGGCGCGAATATCAGAATGCCGTTCGGCGTGTCGCCGAAGGGACGCGATTTTGTCCCATCGGGCGCCGTGACTTCTGAGACGACGTGGATCCAAGTCCCAACAAGCCGGTCTTTGAGTGTCTGCGCCAGCGAGCTGCTGGCCATGAGTCCCAGCAACGCCACGCTTGCAAGAATTCTCAGGCTGCCCATGTCGTTCTCCCCTAGTGTTGACCGCTCCGCTCTGGCATCACGCCGCCGCCTCGCGGGCCATGGCGACGATTTGAGTAAGCATCGCGCTGCCCGGGCGGATCAGCTCGTCGACGATGGTGAAATGGTTGGTGCCGGCGATCACCTCGCATTCGGCACTCACGCCAACCCGGCCCCAGTTCTCCGCAATCTCGCGGCTCTGGCGCAAAAATTCTGCACTTTCATCGCCCCCTACCGCTGCCACGAGACGGCGGCCCTTGGGCGGCGGTGGTCTGAACAATGGGCTCGCCGCGCGGGCTGTGCCTTTGGTGAGGCCTAGCGCTTCGTTCAGGCTCGTGCCTAGCAGCGGGGCCAGGTCGAAGACGCCGCTGATGGCGTAGCCGGTGGTGACGAGGTCGGTCGGCACGCCGGCAAAACTGCTCCAGTTGCGCGCCAGCATTTCCGCAGTCAAGTGACCGCCGGCCGAATGGCCGATGACCACCGGTCGCCTTTTCGTCTTCTTCCACAGCGCCGCCAGGCAGAGCTGTAGCTCGTGGCTGATCTCCATGACCGAGACCACCGGACACAGGGAATAGGAGGGAATGGCAACCGTAATGCCATTGGCGTTCAGTTCCCGCGCGACAAAGGAGTAGTCCTTGCGATCCCCGCGCTGCCAGTAGCCGCCGTGAATGTAAACGACGAGCGGCGCATCCTCGCTCGCGGCATGGAAGAGATCGTAGCGCTGGCGCTCGCGCGATCCGTAGGGCTGGTCGAGCTCGGTATCGCCGGCCAGCCGGTAGGCACCCGCCAGCAAGGCCCAGCGCTCGTTGATTTCGACGTGCTCCGGCACGCGTTTGCGATTGTTGTATTCGGCCTCGTAGTCGATGGCAGTTTCGGCAGTCATTGCACTGATGCTCCGGCGCGGGCGTCCTGGCGGATCATGTCGGCAGCCTTTTCGCCGATCATAATGGTGGGCGCGTTGGTGTTGCCCGAGGTGATGGTCGGCATGATTGAAGCGTCGGCGACGCGCAGGCCCGAGACCCCGTGCACCCTCAGGCGGGCGTCGACCACGGCCTTGGCGTCGCTGCCCATCTTGCAGGTGCCGCAGGGATGGAACACCGTGGTCGCGTAGCCCCGCGCGTAGGCCATCAGCGCCTCGTCGGTGTCGGCTTCCGGCCCCGGCAGGTGCTCGCGCAGGACATGCTTTGCAAACGCCGGCTGGCTTGTCGTGCGGCGCACCAGCTTCATGCCGTCGAGCAGCGTGCGGCGATCGGCCTCCGCCGCCAGGTAATTGGAGACAATCTTCGGTTGGGCTGCCGGATCCGCGCTGGCGATCGTCAGCGTTCCGCGGCTTTCGGGACGCAGCTGGCACACGCTTGCGGTCACCCCCGAAAAGCTGTGCAACCCTTGGCCGGGACGGTCCGCCGACAACGGCATGAAGTGGAACTGGATGTCGGGTAGGTCGACATCGGGGCGCGAGCGCGCGAAAGCTCCGGCCACGCCTGCACCGATGGTAAGGATCCCCCGCCGGGTCAGCGCGTATTCGATGCCGGCCCGGAGCTGTTGCCATGGGCTGTGCCACACATCGTTGAGGCTGCCGCCGCCGCTGCACGCATAGATGAAGCGCACCTGCAGGTGGTCCTGCAGGTTCTCGCCGATGCCGGCGAGGTCATGCCGCACGGGTACGCCGGCGGCAGTGAGCGCCGCGGCAGGGCCGATGCCGGAAAGCTGCAGGATGTGCGGTGAGCCGATGGCCCCGGCCGCCAGGATCACCTCGCGCCGGGCTGGAATGGTTTCGATGCGGCCTGCGCGCTCGCAACGAATGCCAGTCGCGCGCCTGCCGTCGAGCTCGATCCCGTGCACGAGAGCGCCGGTAACGATGCTCAGATTGCGGCGCCAGCGCGCCGGCCGCAGGTAGGCCACCGCTGCCGAGCAGCGCCGCCCGTTGCGGTTGGTGAGCTGATAGTAGCCGGCACCTTCCTGCTCGGCGCCGTTGAAGTCTTTGCTGCGCGGGATGCCGGCCGCCGCGCAGGCTTGGATAAAGGCCTCGCACAGTTGCCTTTCTCGAAGGCGGACATCCGAGACACCCAATGGGCCGCCAGAGCCGTGATAGTCGTCGGCCCCGCGTTCCTGATCCTCCGAGCGCTTGAAGTAGGGCAGCACGTCCGCGTAGGCCCAACCGGCATTGCCGAGCTGGCGCCAAACATCGAAATCCTGTGCCTGTCCCCGCACATAGAGCAGGCCATTGATGGCGCTCGAGCCGCCAAGCACGCGGCCGCGCGGCCAGGGGATGGTGCGGCCGTCCAGATGTGGTTCGGGGCCCGATCCGAACTGCCAGGTCACGGCCGGGTTGGAGAAGTTGCGGTAGTAGCCCGCCGGGATGTGGATCCACGGGTTGAGATCGCGCCCGCCCGCTTCGATCAGGGCAACCCTGACGCCGGCGTCCTCGCTCAGCCGGTTCGCCAGCACACAACCCGCCGACCCCGCGCCGACAATCACATAGTCAAAGACACCCCCGTCCATGCTTCGGCGTTTCCCTTTTTGTGCGGCTGCCTGGAACTCTAGTACTCACCTTCGGTGGAGCGCAAACTGTGGAAGAGCACAAGCGGATTCCCCTCCCCCTTGCGGGGAGGGGTTAGGGGTGGGGGTAACAAGACGGAAGGGCCTGCCATTTGTCCCCCCACCCGCGGAATTGGAACCAATCGTGTTGATCGCGCTCTTAATTGGGCGTCCCATCGGTGACACGATTCGGCCGCAGGCTTTAATGTGGCGGTCCTGCTCGCGGATATTGCAGCGGCAGGGCGTTCCCGGCAGGTGAAACGGTCAGGGGGGAACAGACATGTTTGCCTGGCGCAAAAAGCCCGATGGGGGCTTTGAGTGGCACAAGTACGTCCGCACGGCCGTCAAGCTTCGGCGCGAGGCTCGCCGTCAGCGACTCTCGGACGCCAGACGCGCCGCGGGACATCAGGTGCATGTCGCGGGTGCGGCGCTGGCTGCCGGCTCACGCGCAGCCGGGGGGGCGGCACGGGTGGGCGTACGCGCGGGCGTCGGTGCCGTTGGCCTCGGGCTGCAAGCCGTTGGCTCCTTCCTCCTCCACACGCTGCGTGCGCTCATGCGCCCTGTCGTCGACGCGGTCGCCCGACCCAACGTCGGTGCCCCGTTGGCTTTGGCCGGTGCCATCGCGCTCGGTGCCGGCATCGGGCGCTCGCGGGGCGTCGGCCTTGATCGGGAGGCGATGACGACGCTCGCGATCGGCGTCGTGCTCATGACAAGCCTCTTGCCGATGCTGGCCCGGTCGGCGAGCTGGCGCCCGCCGCGGCCGTCGGCAAGGGGCGCCGTGATGGTGGTCGGCCTTTCGCTTCTGATCGGAGGAGCGGCCTGGTTCGCCAGCGGCGGCGGCCTGGGCAGCCTCGCCGCAGTCGGCAATCTGCCGTTGGTCGGCGGGGGCAAGCCCCTGCAGGGTCGCGCCTATGCCGTCGGCGCTGACACCTTGCACGTAGCTGGCGCCACCGTAAGGTTGACCGGCATCGAAGCCCCGGAGAGCGGGCAGCGCTGCGGCAAGGCCGGCAATAGATCATGGCGTTGCGGAGCGGCGGCCGAAGCTGCCCTCGCCAGGCTCGTCAACGGCCGCACGGTCAGCTGCTCGCTGAGCGGCAGCGACGATATGGGCCGGCCGCTCGGCCAATGCTCGATCGGGCAGAAAGACGTTGGTGCAGAGCTGGTGCGCCAGGGCCACGTGTTCGCCGACGGAAGCGTCATAGCCCGCTATGCCAGCCAGGAGCGCGAGGCACGCGCGGCCAAGGTTGGGCTCTGGAGCGGCGAAGCGGAGCGCCCGGCGGCCTACCGTGCCAAGCTCTGGGAGGAGGCCAAGCGCCGCGCGCCCGAGGGCTGCCCGATCAAGGGCCAGGTAAGCGGAGCCTCGCGCGTGTACGTGCTGCCGTGGGCACCGGACTACGAGCGTGCACGGGTGCAGAAGGCGCGGGGTGAGCGGTGGTTCTGCTCCGAGCAGGAAGCCGTTGCGGCCGGCTTCAAAGCGGCACCGCGCTGGTGATACCAGCAAGCGGAAGACCCGAATCCCCGACGCCGACGCGTCTCGACTCCACTCGTCATCCCCGAAGCCGAGGCCTGGCCGAGGCTATCGGGGATCACTTCCCAGGATCCGGTACCGGGGCGTGCTTCGGAGGCTTGGCGAACAGTCCGACGGTGATCGTGCGTGCAATGTATTGCGCCATGCAGTTGAAACCGGCCTCAGTCAGGCCGAAATCCTCGAGCTCAGGCCGCCCGTTGGTGGCGGTGGTGCGCGCCAATACCTCCATCGCCTCGTAGCGCCCAATACGCAGCACGTTCGCCTCCGTCGCGATGCGCCGCAGGCTCATGCGGATCGCCTGATAGTGCGTGTCCTTGGCGAGGCGTTTATTGTAATGCAGCCCAACCAGGATCAAGTCGATATTGTGCCCCTTGAGCCAGCGCACGGTGTTGCCGACGGACAGCTCGAAGGTGTCGACCGGCACGTGGGCAAGAGCGTCATTGGTCCCGACCTGCCACAGCACGATATCGGGTTGGTTGAGCGCCACCTCGATTCTGAGCCGCTCCCCCGCGGCGTCGGCGAGCTCACCGGAAAAGCCGCGGTTGATGATCTCAACGTCTAACCCTTTGATGGTCCGTTCCAGGATGCGCTCCAGCAGCGGCGGATTGCCGTTGCGCCCGATACCCAATACAGCCGTGGACGATGCACCGATCGCCAGGATCTTGATCCGCTTGCGTTGCTGCAGGGCAGCCGCGCTGTTCGGCAGGGGCCTATCGCCGAACCTCGCTTCACCGCACTCCTTGCCCACCGCTGGCGGCTCCGGCGGAGCTTGGGCCGCGACGGGGGGCGAGCCGAGGACCAACCCGGCCACGAGAAGTGCAATCCATGGTTGCGGCAAATACATGGGTTAGCTCTGTTGGCCCAGCCGTTGTCTCCATTCCGACATCCATGCAGTAAGCCAGAGTAGACCAACCCCGGCGATCACGACAATCGTATCGACAACGAATGAGCCCTCATACAGTGAGCGAACGATTTGCCCGCTCAAGCTTAGCAGCGACCCCACACAGAACACGTTGAGTGAATTGCGCCCGAGCAGAGACAGCGGTTCGGTCAGCCAGGGCAGGAAGCGAGCGATCGCCGGATAGGCAGCGGAGAAAACTGCGGCCAACGCCAGAAATTGAATGAGTCGCATCGGCGTCAGGAAGCTCTTGCCGTTGAGGAACAACAGCCTGGGCTCGGGCAGCTTGGTCGGGTCGGGGAACCAGTTGAACCAGACAAGGATCGCCGCAACGAAGACAATGGGCGCTGCAACATACCTGATCCAAGTTATGTTGCTCCGCACAAAGCGGCCTAGTCCTTCATCTCGCGACAGTGCAAAGCCCAGCACGAAAATGGCCTGCCAAGTAAACGGATTGAAGAACCAATTCCCCTCGACCGGCCACGTGGGTGCCGTGAACGGCACCGTGAGCGAAGCGAAATACAGCACGAGCGAAAGCGGCACGAGCAAAGGCCTGGCGAACCGATCGATGATGACAAAGGCGGGCGCGACCAGCATCAGCACAACGTAAAGGGGGAGGATATCGAAATAGCCGAGCTGGTGGGTCAGCAGCACGATACCCATCTGCGTGCGGGCGGGCTCCTGAAAGAACGCAGCGGCGTTGTGCCACTCCAGAATGAGCGAATTCTCCATCAGGTGGGCGGCCCCCGCCAGGAGGGCGAGCGCCAGGCCGCTGATCAGAATGTGGGCCGCATAGATCTGGACGGATCGTCCCCCCAGCCTGAATGCCAGGGGCGCCGCGCCGTTCCTGCCGCCACCCACGAGCAGCCCCAGCGACCAGCCGGCAAGGAACACGAACAGCTCGGCGGAATCGGAGATCGAAAGATTACGATGGGTGAGGCGCTCGTAATAGATGCCCGGCACATGATTGATGAAGATTGAGACGAGCGCGAAGCCGCGCCAGAAGTCGACGGCGTTGGCTTCACGGGGCATGCGGACCTCGAGCGTGGCGAGGCGGCGACAGACCGGGCAACTGCGCGCCCGCCGGCGCCGAACGTGACCTCGCGGCCAACACCGATGGCAGCGGGGCACAATGGCATGGGCGTACCCTCTGGTTCCCATCGGCGGTGGCACAGAAACGACTGCACGGGGCGACGCGTCGTCAGGCTGCGTCAACAAAGCTCGAGATCAAGGCGTTGGCAATTGCTTGCTTGCCGGGCACGTGGAGCCCATCGGGATGGCGCCGCTCGAGCATCAGCCGTGCATCGCTCCGTGTAAACCAGCGTGCCTCCGCGATCTCGCCGCTGTCGATGCTTATCTCGGTCGTCTCTGCACGTCCGATGCAGCCGAGCATCAGCGAGTGCGGGAACGGCCAGGGCTGGCTCGAATGGTACTTCACCTCGCCCACCTTGACGCTGGTTTCTTCGAGCACCTCCCGGCGCACCGCGTGTTCGATATCCTCGCCGGGCTCGATAAACCCGGCCAGCGTAGAGTACATCTTGTCGCCATACCGGTGTTCGTGCGCCAATAGGCAGCGTGCCCCGTCGGTAATGAGCATGATGACGACCGGGTCGGTGCGGGGGAACCACTCGAGCCCACAAGCCCAGCACTTGCGCCGCCAGCCGCCGTCCTTCACCAGCGTGGTGCCGCCGCAGTGGCCGCAGCAGCGAGCGTTCTCGTGCCACTGGGCAAGGGCGCGGGCCTGGCCGCACAGCGAAAGCTCCTCGGGTGACATGGCGCCTTGCATGGCCAGCGACCTGAGGTCGACGATGGGGCGCAGTTTCTCCACCGCGCCCGGTACATGCCGGGTGCGGTGTTCCGTAACAGCGACCGCAAAATGGCCAACGGAAGCCTGATCGACACCCAGAAAGAACGCGTCTGCCACAGGGAGGCCGAATTGCGCGAGTTCTTCGTTTGAGAACCAGGCCAACTTGGCCGTTGTGCGCTCTGGATTGGAGCGGATGACGGGCTTTAGATCGGCCAGCAGCAGGAACCGAGCACCGGGTGCGTTCAACTTGGACTTTACGAACTCCGCGTCGCTTCGCTTCTGCCCGAGCCGGTCGAGCATGAGCGTGGCACCGACAGTTGGCATCGAAATGGGCTCCCTGCTAGGCGGGCGAGATTCAGCACAGCGTGGGCGGACGCGCAACGCATACTGTACGCGAATGCCGCACAATAGCGCATGGGTTGAAATTGGGGGGACATTCGTAGGATAATTCGGGCGGGAGGTTGGCGGCGGACGTGTCCCTCGCCAACCGGGTCAGGTCCGGAAGGAAGCAGCCCTAACGAGCCAGATGCGGGTCGTTGTCCAGCCTCCCACTGCTCAGCAACCTCGGCAACGGCTGCCGGCCGACGACTTGGAACTGGACGTCATGCCCGTCATGTTGAAAACATGCATCCGGCATGGAGGCGGGCACCCAGTTCATTTCACCACGCGGGTGTGCTTGATGCGGGGCGAGAACGCTGCGATCGCAGCGAACGCGCTTTGCCGAGCTCTTGAGGACTGCTGACCTGGATCCCCGCCTTTGCGGGGATGACGTCGGAGTGAGGCGACAGCACATCGGCATGGCGAGAAAGAAAGCACCCACCGACACCAAGCCAGAAGCGGCCCCCCCTCCGGCGCAGACGGCTGGGCCGCATTCAGTGGGAAGTCCCGCGCAGGTTCGGGCGCCGGCCGTTCATTACGTCGTGCTGGCGCGGAAGTACCGGCCGGCCACTTTCGGCGACCTGATCGGCCAGGACGCCATGGTTACGACGCTGAGGAACGCGTTCGCCACCGACCGCATCGCTCAAGGCTATATGCTGACCGGCGTCCGCGGGGTGGGCAAGACCACGACCGCGCGCATCCTGGCGCGTGCCCTCAACTACGAGCGCGATGGCGTCGACAAGCCCACCTTCGACATGCCCGAGTTCGGCCGCCATTGCGCCGAGATCATGGAAGGGCGCCATCCCGACGTGCTGGAGATGGACGCCGCCTCCAACACGGGCGTCGACAACATGCGCGAGATCATCGAGAGCGCACGCTACAAGCCGCTGATCGCACGCTACAAGGTCTATCTTATCGACGAGGTGCACATGCTCTCGAAGGGGGCGTTCAACGCGCTCCTGAAGACGCTGGAAGAACCGCCCGAGCACGTGAAGTTCATCTTTGCCACCACGGAGGCACGCAAGGTACCGGTGACGGTTCTCTCCCGCTGTCAGCGCTTCGATTTGCGCCGCATCGAGCTGCCGCTGCTCATGCAGCACTTCAAAGGCATCGTCGCCAAGGAAAGCGCCAAGGCAGAGGAAGAGGGACTTGCCCTGATCGCCCGTGCGGCGGCGGGTTCGGTGCGCGACGGGCTGTCGCTGCTCGACCAGGCCCTGGCGATGGGGGCAGGATGCATCGAGGCGGCAAAGGTGCGCGCGATGCTTGGTCTTGCCGACCGGGGGCGCATCTTCGACCTCCTCGAGAAATTGCTTGCAGCGGCCGCCGGTGAAGCGCTCGAGCTGTTTTCGCGGTTGCATCGCGATGGTGCGGAGCCGCAGCAGGTCTTAGGCGATTTGGCGGAGGCTGTGCACGCGACGACCCGCGCCAAGGCGTTCGGCCCTGAGGCTGCGGGCGAGGGCCTCTCGGCCGAAGAGAAGCGCCGCGTGGCGGCATTGGGCGGACGCCTGTCGATGGCGATCCTGGCGCGTGCCTGGCAAATGCTGCTCAAGGGGCTGGAAGAGGCTGCCGACGCTCCCAACCCGACGGCCGCGGCCGAAATGGTGCTGATCCGCTTGGCTTATACGGCGGATCTTCCGCCTCCCGACCAGATCGTCAAGGCATTGGGTGAAAATGCTTCCGCTACTGGGCCCGGTAGGGAGCCGGCGCCTGCCTCCGCGCAAAGTACCGCTGCGCGCGTATCGGACGAGATGGCCGACCAGATTGGCAACGGCGACGACAATGGTGTCGGCCCTGACGAGGGTGCGCCGTCTGACGTGGCCCAAGATTCCTTGCCGGTCGTGCGATCGTTCGCCGAAGTCGTGGCGCTGGCCGGGGTGCGGCGCGAGGCGAAGCTCAAGGTGCACCTGGAAGAGCACGTGAGTCTTGTCAGGTTCGACCCTGCGGGCAGCATCGAGCTCCACCTGCTCGCGGGCGCGCCGAAGGAGCTCGCCAACGAGCTGCGCGAGAAGCTCAATGCCTGGACCGGCAGGCGCTGGGTGGTCGCTCTCAGCACGTTGCCGGGCGAGCGAAGCATCGGCGAGGTGGAGCGTGAGCGTGCCGCTGCCGAGATTAGGAAAATTCAGTCCCATCCCGCAGTGGCGGCCGTCCTGAGGCAGTTCCCGGATGCGCGGATAACCAATGTTCGACCGTTGCCGGATGCCAACACTGACGATACGGGAACGGGGTGAGATGGTGAGTGCTGAGATGGTGAGTTTTGCGCCGAAGTTGTCGCGGGCTTTGTGTTCATCCTTGAAGGTGAAAGCCTGACCTTCCCATTGTCACCGACCCGAATCTCACCATCTCACGATCTCACCCTCACGATTGTGGAGCGGCAATGAAAGACCTGATGAAGATGATGCAGAAGGCCCAGGAGCTCCAGGGCCGCATGCAGCAGTTGCAGGAGGAGCTGGGCGCGCTGCAGGTGGAGGGGCAGTCGGGTGCGGGCCTCGTCAAGGTGACGCTCAACGGCAAGATGGAGGCGCGCGGGGTCAAGATCGATCCCAGCCTGATCAAGCCGGAGGAAGCGGAGATGCTGGAAGACCTGATCCTTGCTGCCTTCCAGGACGCCAAGGCAAAGGTGGAAGCCGCCCTGCAGGCAAAGATGCAGGAAGTGACGGGCGGTCTGCCCCTGCCGCCTGGACTGAAGCTGTTTTAGGGAAAGCCCACCCTCTCAGCCTTCGAGGGGCGTCAATGGCACGGCAGATTGCAGGCGCGGAAATCGAGCGGCTGATTGCGCTGTTGGCACGCCTGCCGGGCCTCGGACACCGCTCCGCACGCAAGGCGGCATTGACCCTGCTCAAACGCCGGACGGATCTCCTGGAGCCGCTGGCCGCAGCCCTCGCCGAGGCGGCATCAAAGATCGTTGCCTGCGAAAACTGCGGCAACGTCGACACCGTGAGCCCCTGTACCATCTGCCAAGACCCTCGCCGCGATGCCACGCTGCTCGTGGTGGTGGAGGAGATCGGCGACCTGTGGGCCCTGGAGCGGGCGGGCGTGGTCAACGCCCTCTACCACGTGCTGGGCGGGCATCTCTCCCCGCTGGATGGTATCGGGCCTGCAGAGCTCAGCATCGGCAAACTGATCGAGCGCGCCGTGCCGCCCGTCAAAGAGGTGCTGCTGGCGCTCAACGCCACGGTCGAGGGCCAGGCGACGGCGCATTACCTCACCGAGCAGCTGCACGGCCGCGACCTGAAGGTGACGCGGCTGGCGCAGGGCGTCCCGATCGGCGGCGAGCTCGACTACCTCGACGAAGGCACCCTGGCGGCTGCGATCAAGAGCCGGCGGACGCTCTAGCCTGGCGTCCCAAACCGGCGGCTGATATGATCCATCGATTTCGGCGCCCTGGGCGGTAGGACTGGCTCCCGCAACACTGCCTCGCGCGTGCGGGTCTGCCGCACTCCGGACGCGCGCGGAGCACTTGACTTGGCGCGCGTCTTGACAGATATTTCTGTCATGACAGAAACTAACGAAATACCAGGCGCAACGCGTGCGCTCCCTGCCGCGGTCGAGCGGTTCGTTCTGCACTGGGGCGACATGGGTAGCCAGTGGGGCGTCAACCGCACCGTCGCCCAGATCCACGCGCTGCTCTACGTCTCTGAGCGCCCCCTGACGGCCGAGGAGATAGCGGCCGTACTAGGCGTGGCCCGCTCCAACGTGTCGAACTCCATCAAGGAGCTGCTGGCCTGGAACCTGATCCGCCGCGTCCCGGTCAAGGGCGATCGCCGCGATCATTTCGAGGCGGAGTCCGATATCTGGGAGCTGGTCAGCCGCATCGCCGCCGGACGCAAGGCGCGGGAGATCGATCCCGCGCTAGCCGCTCTCAGGGCCTGCGTGGCCGAGGTGCAGAACGACGCCACGGTCCACCCTGTCGCGGCCAGGCGCCTGAAGGAGATGCTCGAGTTTACCCAGAGCGTGGACCGCTGGTACGCGCAGATGCTGGCGATCCCGAAGCCGCAGCTCGCTGCGCTCATCCGATTGGGAACGGGGATTATCCGGTTCCTGCCGGCGCGAAAAGCTAGGCGGGCATCCGGCTCGTTATCGGGGGCCGCAAATGAGGGTTGAAAATGCTGCGCTCAGGGCGGCCGCAATACCATCGAGTCGCGACGGCGCTGACTCCCTGGGCGACCTCCGCTTTCGAGCGCTGCTTTCCGATGCGGATTGGATGGCGCTTCCCGCAGCCGTGCGGCACCGGTTCTCCAAGCGCCTGACGGACGGCAAAACCGCCATCTACGTGGGTGAGGTTCTGGAAGCCTGGATGAGCTGGGCCGGTCGGCTGCTGGCGCAGGGCCTGCGCCTGATCGGCGGTCCGCTTCCGACCAGCCGCGACACGCACACGCCCTGCGTCGTGACCGTCACGGAGGACTGCGGCAGCGGCGGCCAGATCTGGACTCGGCTCTACGCCCGCAGGCGCGGCTTTCCGCAAGTCATCCATTCCTCGAAGCGGTTTTCCGGCCCGACCGGCATCGAGGAGCACGTTGGCTACGGAGTGGGAATGACGCTCACGGTCGCCGTTGAGGATCGCGCGCTGGTGTTTCGCAGCGGCCAATACTTCCTCGATCTCGGCCGCTGGCGCATCGTTCTGCCAGCCTGGGCCACGCCAGGAGCGCTGACGGTCAAGCACATCGAGGACACGGGCGGGCGTTTCGTGTTCTCGCTGGAGATCGTCCATCGCCGGCTGGGTTTACTGATCCGGCAATTGGCCATGTTCCATGAGGCCACCCCATGAAACGGTGGCCGCTTCAACCTCGCGGCAGGTCATACACCTCAGCTGATCGCGTCTCGCTGGGAGTGGTCCGGTGGTGGGGCCGCCGGGCTGCACGCCGCGGGTCGCTTGCGGATGGCCCTTTCCTGTAACGCGGGGCAGGGGTTTTTTCGGCCTTCGCAGCGGCGCCCGTACGGGGGTAGCCGCGAGCCGAGATGGCAAAAATTGCCGACCCCCGCGTTAGGAACGGTCGGGAGAATTAGAGTGCATCTGCACCTATGCTAGGGCTGTGAGGGGCCGCCCGCCGGGATCAGAAAAGGCCCTCGAACTTCTTCTTGAAGCGCGAGAGACGGCCGCCGCGGTCCATCAGCTGCTGGTTGCCGCCGGTCCAGGCCGGATGCGTCGTGGGATCGACCTCGAGGGTGAGCGTGTCGCCCTCCGCGCCGTAGGTCGAATACGTATTGAACGTTGTGCCGTCCGTCATCACCACCTTGATCATGTGGTAGTGGGGATGGAAATCCTCGGTTTTCTTCATCTTCTTATCGGGCTCTCGCAGGAGGGGCCAGCGGCAGCCCCATTTGGCAATCTTGGCAGCCTCTTTACTCAAAATGCAGGCCCCGGACAAGCCGTCCCGGGCCCGTTTCGGGGTCAGACCCCTCGCGTTTGCGCTTCGACTTCTGCCTTCCAGGGCCGGGGGCGAGGGGTCTGACGCCGTCCCCGGCGGCTGCGTCACGCTGCCGCCAACGGTCGCCGCAGACCGATGTACTGCAGCTCGCCCAGCAGAGCCACCACCGCAGCCTGACCTATGACGAAGGCGTAGCCGAGTGCGGTCGGCGCCACCCAGCCGGAGACGAGCAGCAGGGCGCTGGCGATCGCCCACGCCGCGTTGGCGGCGATGATCGTCCACACGGCGGGCCGGGAAATGGGGTCGCGCGTGCCCGCATAGACGACGAACGCCACGTAAGGGACGAGCACCAGACCCGCTCCGCGCAGCATCGCCGCTGGGAGGCCGAGGAGCCCTTCGAGCAGGCCGGCTCCGGCAATCAGTAGGAGCGCGGTCGCTCCGCTGGCGACGGCGTCGAGCAGGAGAGCGCGGCGCAGGAAGGTCGAAGATTGATCGTGCGACATGGGCGAAGTTCCTCTCGTTCACGGCAGCCAGCCACTGCGGCCGACTGCGGCTGTACCCGCATGATCTCGCAGGCGGCGCTGCTGGTCGATTACCTCGAAGGTAATTGGTGCAAGGCCCAGGGCCGCGCTATCGTTGCTCCATGCTGGGAACTGCCCAACCTGTCGGCGACTTGCTACGCGAATGGCGCCAGCGCCGGCGCATGAGCCAGCTCGACCTGGCGCTGGAGGCCGAGATCTCGACCAAGCATTTGAGCTTCGTGGAGTCGGGCCGCGCGCAGCCCAGTCGCGAGATGGTGCTGCATCTGGCCGAGCGGCTGGAGGTGCCCTTGCGCGAGCGCAACGTGCTGCTGGTGGCGGCTGGATTCGCTCCGGTGTTCCGGGAACGGCAGTTGAAGGATCCTGCGCTCGCCTCCGCCCGCAAGGCAATCGACCTGGTTCTCAAGGGGCACGAGCCCTACCCGGCGCTGGCCGTCGATCGACACTGGACGATGGTGGCTGCAAACAGCGCGGTCGCACGCCTGGTTGGTGACGCCGATCCATCGCTTTTGCAGCCCCCGATCAATGTGCTGCGGCTGAGCCTGCACCCCAAGGGCCTCAGCACCCGTATCGCCAACCTGCCCGAATGGCGCGCGCATCTCCTAGAGCGACTGCGGCGCCAGATCGAAGTCAGCGGCGATCCAGTGCTGGCGGAGCTGCTCGAGGAGTTGCGACGCTATCCGGCCGGCAGCGGCGTGTCGAGAAAACCTGTCGCCAACGGAGACTTTGCGGGCGTGGTGGTACCCCTCCAGTTCGTCACCGACGTCGGGACGCTGTCGTTCTTCTCGACGACGACGGTGTTTGGCACGCCGGTCGACGTCACGCTCTCAGAGCTGGCACTGGAATGCTTTTACCCGGCCGACGCGGCGACGGCGGAGGCTCTGAGGAGTCCGGCTCACCGGTAACAGCAGCTTTGGAAGCAAAGGGAAACTGCATGATCGGACAGGCGTCGCTGGAGGCGAAGATTGGCGGGTGGCTCGGCTCGCAGAAGGAGGCCATGCTGGCACTACTGGCCGAGGTCGTGAACATCGACAGCGGCAGCTACGACAAGGCGGGCGTCGACGCCGTCGGCCGGCGCTTCATCGATTTCTTCACGCAGCACGGCCTTGTAACCTCCCGCGAGCCGAGCGAGCACTTTGGCGACGCGATCCACGTACGGCTCGACGACACGCGCTCGAACGAGCGGCCGATCGTGCTCATGGGCCACCGTGACACGGTGTTCCCGAAGGGCGAGGCCGGCCGCCGCCCCTTCCGCGTCGAGGACGGCCGCGCCTACGGTCCGGGCGTCGCCGATATGAAGGGCGGGCTGGTCATCAACGCGTTCGTGCTCGCGGCTTTCAAGCGATTCGGCGGGGCACCGGCGCCGCTTGCAGGGCTGATCACCAGCGACGAGGAGATCGCCTCGCCGTCGTCGCGGCCGATCATCGAGCGGGTTGCACGAGGCGCGCGCTGCATCTTCAACTCCGAGCCCGCCCGGCCCAATGGAAACATCGTCAAGGGGCGCAAGGGCGGCGTGTTCCTGAACCTCGAGGTATTCGGCAAGGCAGCGCATTCCGGCGGGAACTTCGAGAAGGGCGTCAGCGCGATCGGCGAGCTTGCACACAAGATCGTCGCCATCCATCGCCTGACCGACCTGGCCAAGGGCATCACCCTCAATGTCGGCATCGTCAAGGGTGGCCAGTCCGTCAACACCACCGCCCCGCAGGCCGAAGGCCAGATCGACTTGCGCTACATCGAGCCGGGTGACCGGGCGACGGCCTTGGCCGCCTTGCAGGAGATTGTCGATCATCCAACGGTTCCGGGGACGACGGCCAAGCTCGATGTGCGCGGCGAGTTCAGGCCGCTCACCGCAACGCCGGAGTCCGAAGCGCTGTTTGCCGTCTACCGTGATGCCGCCGGGGACGCAGGTTTCGCGGTCGCGGGCGAATTCTCCGGCGGCTGCGCCGATTCAGGCTTCACCGCCGCGGTCGGCTGCCCGACCCTGTGCGCAACCGGGGCCGTAGGCGGCAACGGCCATACGCCCGAGGAATATCTGGAGGTCGACTCTCTCGTGCCCCGTGCTCAGGCACTGGCATTGGCGATCCTGAGGTTGCCGGCCGACCGAGCGTGACGAAAGACCCCACCACGCCCGAAGTCCTGCACTTGGCGGCCAACGGGTGGATGCCGAACAATCCGCGTCTGTCAGTCCTCATCTATCGCAACGCCGTCCCTGTAGACGGAAGCGATCCAGCGGCGACCTTCGAGGACCTCTTCTCGCGCCACGGCTGGCCGCCGGCGTGGCGCAACGGGGTCTATCCGTTCCATCACTACCACTCCACCGCCCACGAGGTGTTGGGCTTCGCTGCGGGCCAAGCGCGTCTTGTTCTAGGCGGCCCGGGCGGGCATGAGCTTGCTGTAACTGCCGGCGATGTCGTCGTCCTGCCCGCCGGGACCGGCCACTGCCGCGCCGAGGCGACGCCGGATTTTCTCGTGGTGGGTGCCTATCCGCCGGGCCAGCGCTGGGACCTCTGCCGGAGCGCTCCAACGCCGGAGATGCTTGCGAGCATCACAAGGCTGCCCTGCCCCGATACGGACCCGGTGAGCGGCGCGGTGGGCCCGCTGGCGTCGCTCTGGCGGGCCGCGTGATCCGCAGTTGGTCGGGCTCACAGATCTCGCTTCTCACGGGACGCCGCAAGTTCGCGGCATACCGTCAATCGCGCACCTGATGCACCTCCACGATGTTGCCGTCGGGATCGTAGAAGAAAATCTGCTCCCAACCCTTCATGGCCCAGGCGCCGTAGTCGGAGAACGGAACCCCCTTCTCCTTGAGCCGCTGTTTGAAGGCCTCGATGTCGTCGGTGCGGAAGGCGATATGGCCGCGCTCAACCGGATTAATTGCCTGCCCTGTACGGAAGGTGATGCCCAGATCCTTCTCCGCCAGGTGCAGCTGCGTGGTGCCGTCAGTCAGGAATGAGACGGCCCCAGCATACCCATTCTGGTCGAGGATGCGCCCTGCTCCCATTGACGGGATGGTTTCCAGATCGAGGACGGAACGGTAGAACTCCTCCAGCGCGGGCACGTCGGTGGAACAGAAGTTTACATGATGCAGATTGATCTTCATGGTGTCGCTCCGGTCGTGCAGCTCATGCACTGTAGAGCAGCGTCGGTACGGTAGGAAAGCTGCGCCCCTCCTGCGGGATGCACTCGCGGCCGCGCCCGTTAGAGGGTAGAATGACGGCAATCGGTCAAAGGCGGGGCCATTATCTGGACAGGGGGTGGAACCCATGCTGAGGTTTCCGATTTCGCGACGCCGGTTGCTCAAGGGCTCGGCGGCTGCAGCGCTGGCCGCACCGGCCGCGTTTGCCACCCGCGTGCTGGCACAGGCGCCCGCAGCCGAGGCCATCACGCCGGCGCTCGTCGAAGCAGCGCGCAAGGAAGGCAGGCTTGCCTTCTATACGGCCATGGACATTCCCGTAGCCGAGAGGTTCGCCAAGGCGTTCGAGGCGAGATATCCGGGCATCGCCGTGCGCGTCGAGCGCGCCGGGTCCGAGCGCCTCTACCAGCGCATCGATCAGGAGCGCGGCAGCAACATCTCCGCTGTCGACGTGGCCAACAGCGCCGACGCCGCGCACTTCATCGTCTGGAAGCGCAACGGCTGGCTGGCGCCCTATCTGCCCGAGGAGGTGGCCAGGCATTTCCCCGCTTCCTACCGCGACGCTGACGGCATGTACGTGACTACCCGGATCTGGCTGTCGTCGATCGGCTACAACACTCGCCTGGTGACGGCGGCGGAGGCGCCGAAGAGCTTCGCCGACCTGCTCGACCCCAAGTGGATGGGCAAGATGGTCAAGGCGCATCCCGCCTACAGCGGCACCATCATGACGGCGACCTTCCAGATCGCGCGCGATCTCGGCTGGGAGTACCTGGAGAGGCTCAGCCGGCAAAGGATCATGCAGGTGCAGTCGTCGACCGACCCGCCAAAGAAGCTGGCGGCCGGCGAGCGCGCGGTGATGGCCGACGGCAACGACTACAACTTGATCCAGCTCAAGGAGCAGGGGGCGCCGGTGGAAGTCGTCTACCCGACCGAGGGTACGCCGCTTATCAGCGGCCCCTCGGCCGTGTTCAGGACGGCGCCCAATCCCAACGCCGCACGGCTGTTCTACAGCTGGCTGCACGGCATCGAGGCGCAGCAGATCCTGGTCGACTTCGCCGCCCAGCATTCGGTGCATGCGCAGGCGCAGGCGAAGCCGGGCCGCCGCAAGCTGTCCGACATCAAGCTGATGCGCGACGATCCGGCGGGCGTTGAGCGGACTGCCGAGGAGATCAAGGCCCGCTACGCCCAGATCTTCAAGATCTGAACCCTTATCGGCCGCCGGTCGGACCTGAGCTCAGCGCGGCCGAAGTCAACCGGGGGCCTTGCTCTTGGCGGCCGGCGCTGGCGCACCCGGCGTCTTGGCAGCCGGCCCCTGACCGTCGGGCCAGCACACGAGCGCGCTCGCCTTGCACGTGTGCTCATCGAAAACAACGAAGTCGAGGAACAGCTCGCAGCTCACGTCCTTCTTGCCGACGGTGTAGCTCTTGATGCCCTTCGCCTTCGTCCAGTCGGCGATGTACTTGTCGAGCAGGTCCTTGGCATCGCGGGTCGGACCATCCTTGCCGTAGTCGTTCACGGAGAAGGCGAGCCTGGTGCATTTCGCATCCGCCGGGGTCGGAGCGGCGACAACCGCGATGGCAAGAGCGACGGCGCCCCCGGCAACCCCGTAGATCGAATGCATGAGCGACCTCCCCTCGAAACGATCAAGTATTCCCTACCCTTGGCCGCGGCAGGTTCACTGCCCGTTCAGCGCGGGTAAGGCGAGTCATTCCACCGCGGGCCAATGCCCGAGTCGAAGAAGAAGCCGCTGTCGAACGGACCGCCCTGAGTCTGCCGGTCGGTCATAAAGTCGCGGTAGGTGTTCGTGCTGCCATAAAGGGTACGCGATCCGCCATAGACGTTGATGACATCCTCGTTGACATACGAATAATAACCGCCGCGCTGGAGGAAGCCGCGCACGGCGCGCTTGCCCTTGTACCGGGACTTGGCCGGCGCGACTTTGCTTCCGTCGGCTAACGCCGTTGACGCCCAGTGCCCGCCCACCAACGGGGAGCCGCCCAATGCGAGCAGCGCGAAAGCGCCGCACACCGCCAGTATGCCCTTGTGCTTCATGACGATCGTCACTCCGGTTTGGATACAACTGATTCGCCACGAACGGCGCTCTTCAGTCAACAGCAAGGAAGCAATCAAGTCCTAAGGAAGCGTCACCGCCCTCGCTATTGCCGGGGCAAAACAGGCGAATAGGTGGCCCCTCGTAGGTTGAGGGGCCAATTCCTCAATGGCGGCATTCCGCTTGAACCTGCGACCCGTCTCGCTCTTTCTATCGCCGCACGATATCCGATAGATTGGCTGTCACTGCTTGCAGAGTTTGGCGCCAACTACGCACTCCCGGCCGAGCCAGCCCCCGGCCGCGCAGCGGGATTTCAGGTTGCTAACCTTGTAGCCCGGAGCCACGCCAACGGTTTGGCTCGACGCCATCCAGGACGCCCAAGAGCCCCAATCTGTGCCTTGAAGGACAGCTTCCCAGGCCTGGAATTTGGCGGAGTCGTCGTCACCGCCGGTGCCCTTACCGGCTTTGTTTATGCACTCGGCCTGGGCAATCGCGCCGGCAGCCACAAGCGCACCTGCAGCCAAGAACAAGCGCACGGACGTCTTCATCACTGAACTCCCCTGTGCCAAATGAACGATGAACCCGGGAGATTGCCCGAGATCGCGGACCTTGCACACTGGCGCGTCCCCATGTTTCGGCGCGCGCAGTCGAATCTCGCAAAGCCGTGGCCCACCGGTGACGCGTCGGTCCCGGGAAGCGGACAGGAAGAGGGGGCGTTCAGGTCAGTCGGCCGACTGCAGGTCGACCGCCTTGGGCCCCTTGCCGCGCTTGTCCGGCTCCGTCTCGAAGGAGACGCGCATGTTCTCGGACAGCGGGCCGACGTTGGAACGCTCAACTGCAGTGATGTGGACGAATACGTCCTTCCCCCCGTCGTCAGGCGTAATGAAGCCGAAGCCTTTCGACTGGTTGAAGAACTTCACCGTTCCCTTCTGCCGCATGCGAGGCCTCCTTAAGTCCCCGTTGGAAAGTTCATTTCGTTCGCGCCAGCCAGCATGCCGGCGCGGTGATGCCAATGCAGTCTCGTCCGAGGTCCGGGAAGGAGAGGCGCGCGAGAGAACGATGATCCGTCAGCGCAAGTCATCTCAGGACAATCTCAACAGTCTCGACCGGGTCCGATAGGCCGCCCCGAACTGCGGGCGAGTATCGATGATTGCCGTGCACTGTGCAAGGCAAAACCGCCTCCGGCGGTCAGGCCGTCGAGCGCTTTCCGCGCTGCGAGCCGGGCCATCGTTGCTTGCCGCCTCCGTCATCCGCAACGATGGGGCCGAGCCGGAATTGGGCCCCTCTGCCCTCGCCCAATCGGCGGGTGATCTCCGGCAGGACGCCCGCCAGTTCGTCCCGCAGCGTGTGGGGCGGGTTTGCCACGACGAGCCCGCAGCCATTGAGGCGGTCGGTGGCAATCGGACGCCGAAGCATGAGCTCGACGCCCAGCAGCCTAGGCCCTCTAACGGCGGCCATGGCGGCATGAAATTTCGCAACGGGTTTTGGGTCCTTGATCGGGTACCAAGCCAAGTAAACGCCAGTCTCGAAGCGCCGCAGCCCCTGCGCCAGGCCGTCTGCCACGCGCGCGAGCTCGCGATCTTCCTCAAATGGCGGATCGATCAGCACGATGCCGCGCCGTTCCTTGGGCGGCAGCAGGGACTTGAGCGCAACCCAGCCGTCGAGCGCCAGCACCTTGGTCCCGCGATCGCGGCCCATCGCCGTATCGAGTTGCGCGCGCTCCTCGGGATGAAGCTCGTTGAGGATGAGCGTGTCCTGCGCACGCATTAACCGGCGAGCAATGAGCGGGCTGCCCGGGTAGACGGTCAGGGCCTGACCGCCGTTCTCCGCAAGCACAGCATCGAGATAGGGTGCCATGATGCGGGCCACCCCAGCCGGCAGCGGCGGCGCACTGGGGCCGAGAAAGCGACCGATGCCGCCCTGCCACTCGCCGGTCTTGGCGGCCTCGATGGAGTCGAGCGCGTAACGGCCCTGGCCGGCGTGCGTGTCGATGACGCGGAAGGGCGCTTCCTTGCGCTTCAAGTATTCGATGACCAGGGCGAGCGTGACATGCTTCAGCACGTCCGCGAAATTGCCGGCATGATAGGCGTGGCGATAGTTCATGGCCTGAGCTTGCGCTGCGAACCATCACGCTGGTCGAACCAAGGCGGGCCCGCTACTTGGCTTGCGGCAGCGCCGACTTCACGAGCGGGTTGTTGCAGCCCTTGAGGTATCTGGCGTCGAGCTCTGTAAAGCCCGGCTCGCCTGCCTGCACCACCTTGGCCTTGCCGAGCGCCGTCCGGTGCGAGATGCGGTCGGTGTCGAACACGTGCGGCGCGGCGCAGGTGAAGAGCATGAAGCCGCGCTTCTCTTTCTTGGCGGCCTCGCGCGAGGCATCCCCGTAGCGGTAGACGCGCTCGCCCTTCTCGTCGGTGAGGACGACGTAGGCAAGCCCCTTTCCGGACGTGTAGGCGGCGCGGAACTTCTCGACAGCCGGATCGGGATCGGCCGCAAGCGCGTGTGCGGCCAGCAGCAATGCGCCAAAGGGCGCGATCAGCGAGAGCTTGTTCACATCGGCTCCATGGCAAATCGTCGTGGTGTCCCGAGCAAACCGTCGGGCGGGATGGCAGTAATATAGCAATGGCCCCACCCAGCCCAAGCCCCTCGGATCGCCGGCGCAAAACGTCAGCGTGGCCGATCTATCTCTCCCAGCCGCATAACGCGCACCCAGGTGTTCGCGCCGTTGACGCCCGCTTCAATAAGGGCGCAGCCATTTCCACTTATTCCCGTGGCCGCAAACTCGCCGGTTGGCAGCGCGGCGAGAGCCAGCACGGCTCCACCATCTCGCATCGGCACAACGCGCTCGGAGGTAAGGTTGCCTTTGGCGTCCAGGATGGCGAGCCAAGGCATCGAATGCTTTGCCTCCTTGGTGATCGCGCAGCCGCCTATGACGACGCCGCCGTCGGCGAGGCCTGCCGAGGCGAACGGGAGGGCGAAGTCGAACCGTCCAGTCCGGGACAGCCATTGCGTGCGGCCATCGGCCCCGACGACGACAGCCCACCACGGGACACCATGCGCGCCGATCAAGCCGGAAATTGCGAGACCGCCGCCAGGAAGGGGAACCATCGTCGATACGCTCGGGTCCAATTCGGGATCGAGATCGATCGTGATGTCCCACGCAGATTTCCAGGTCGCAGTATCGAAGCGAACAACGCGAGGCCGTGCCTTCGCCCCGGCTGGCGCATCCCATGCGACGGCAAGGCCGCTCGAGCCAACCGGCGTAACAAGTGGTGTTGGGGCGTCGTCGCCGGCAGGACTCGGCAAGACCTGCTTGCCGAGGAACACGCCGCTGGCATCAAAGCGAAAGAGAGTAGGTTTTGGCGGCGGCCCGGTATCGAAGTCGTCTCCGATGGAAGCCCAACCACCGTTTGGAAGCATGACCGTGCGACGGAAGATAGCCAGCGACCGGCCGAACGATTTCTCTGACTGGATCTTGCCGCTCGGGTCGAGGGTCATTGCCCAGTCGGCTCCATTGCCTGCGAAACCAATCAGCAGAAGCTGGCCTGTGGGCGTCAGCGACAGCCCTCCGACGAGGTCCAGGCGTTTGCCTTCGATGATTGTCTCCCAGACGGTGTCGCCTTTCTCGTCCAGGCGGATGACGGAGGCCTTGAGGTCGGCCTTCGGATCCCCCTTCGCTGGCAGCCCCCTGCGGCCCGCGACGGCATAGCCGCCTCCCGGCAAGGCCACAATCGCTTGCAGCCAGCCGGGGCCGAAGGAACGCTCGACACTCACCGTCAGCGGTGGTGTGGGAGCCTGGGCCCACGAAGTCGCTGCTCCGTAACCAGCCGGCGCGGCCACGATGGCCGCGACACATGCGACGCCGGCCGACGCGGTCCATGGGCGCTGAGGGGTGAGGTGCAACATCCCCAAACATGCAAAAAGCTACGCCCGGGAGCGCACGAACCCGTCGGGCAGTGGAAAGGTGCGCGCGCCGTCGGCGATCTGCGTCACCTCGAAGTCGCCGACCTTGGTGCGGTAGAAGGCGGGCGCCTGGCGGCCGGCGGGCGGGGCGGCGGCGCGAGCCGGCTGAATTGCAAATGGCAGCCCGATTGCCGCGGCCGCACCGGCTGTGGCGGCACCGGTCAGCATGTTGCGGCGGCTGAGTTCGATCATGACGTCCTCCCGTGGCGTAGGCTTCTCGACTGACATCGCCCGGAACGAGCGGATGCCGACGGCAGAATGCGCGCTATCACCGCTTGCAGCAAGAAAGGCTAAAGCGCGGTCGGCCTTTCGCAACCGCCGGGAACTCAAGCGGAGGAGGGGCGATCGGTGGCGGGGAAAGGAAGGTAGAACCGCACCGATATGCTGCGGTGCACCGACAATCGGCAGCACCCGAGGTGGCCTTGATTCACCGAAACTTATCCACTGCGTTGCTATTTGTTGGTGCGGTCATGCCCCGTCTGCGGCTAGTGTACGGCCAAGCATGGCTGGGAAGCGGGGTGGAAACGGGGGTAGGACTTCTGTCGGAGAGTTCGAGATGCTGTCAAAGCGGCGCTGCCCTCACACTGGGGTTGTGAACTTCTTCTTCTCTGCCGATCCCCATCTGGCCGTCGGGTCCATCGTCAAGGTGGAAGGCACCCGGTACCTCTGGCGGTGCTACACCGATCCCTGCACCGCGGTGGGCTCGGAGGCCGACATAAGGACGGCGGAGCAGCGGGTCGCCGAGCTTTGCCGCCGGGCTGACGCACACGTGGACGGAGCGCAGCTCATCCACGCCGCTTGAGGAGCGATCCGCCTTGCGGCGCCGGCGCTCTCGCAAAGATCGCCGCACTTCCGAGCCGAGCTACTTCTGTATCTCCGGCATCATCCGATGCGTGAGGCCCGCCCGCTCGGGGCTCGAAGGAACGGACCTCAAGTGTTGTCGCCGCGCCGCTATGGTGCCGCCCTCGAGCTAACCCTGCGGCTGTGCCGCGGGACCTCGCGGGCCTTCCGCCGGTCCGGCCGGCGGCGGGCTGCGCCGCCCCCTCATGTATTCATCGAACTCGGCGCGGTCCTTGGCCATGCGTAGCCGTTCCAGGAACGCACGGAAGTCGTTGGCTTCCTCCTCCAGCTTGCGGAGCGCCTCCTCCCGATACTCGTCGAAGGCGCGGTTGCCGGTCTGGGCGAGGCCGCCGCGATAGTGGCCCCAGCGCTGCATGTGCCGCTCCCAGCGTTCGCGCTTGCGCTCCCAGCGCTCGGCTGCGCGGTTCCGCCAATCCTGCATGTCGCTGTATCTTGGTGAGCATCCCATCCGTCCACTCCATATAATGTAGGCCAGGATCGCCAGACCGATTGGCCAAAACACGATGAAGCCGAGCACCATCAGTGCGAGCCAGGCCAGTTTGCCGAAGTCGTCGATGCGGGCGATGACCTGAAACATCACGGTCCCTCCACGGTCCTCGAGCTGGTGTGAATGTCTATAACATTTACATAGATGGCAAGCCCAGGCTGGTTCGTCAAGTGGCAAGAGGAATCACAGCTGGAGGAAGACGATCTGGAGTGGGCGGCGGCAGGTATGAGCCGCTTCTGCGGTAGCCCGCCAGGGTCGAGAACCCGCGTGCGTTCAGGTCTGCGGGACGATGTGGGGCACGACGGCAGAGACGGGTATGGCGCCGGCGACGGGCGTAGGAGCTGGCGCTATCGGGCGCCTCATGAAGGGCAGGGGGCGCGGGCCCCGGCCAGACGCGCACAATGCGCCGAGAGACCATCGCGCGCACGGCCACGGAGCAGAGGACTGGCGCGGTCAAGGATGCGGATAGAGAACGAATCCCAGGCCGATAAGGAGGGCGGCGGCAACCGCAACGAACACTAGGAAAGGCCGATCGATCGGATCTCGGTTGTCCATCCTGCCCCGCGCCCCTGCGCAGCAAATTCGCGTTGACCGTCAAGACGCCGACGCCCGTCACCCATCGCGCGCCTACGAGACGTTGATAGCAGGCACGCGACGGTCTCGTCCATCCATGCGCAGCTTCAAGTCGCAAAGCGTCGGTGCAAGGCTTCGGGCCAGCGGGCCGTGAGATAGCGATAGATCCAGTTGCCGCGGGCCTTGAGGCGCCGGTAGCTCGACTCCAGATCGAGCAGCAAGGTGATGCGCCGGCTGTTGCAGTTGAGCTCGCCGTGGTCGTGGGTTGCCACCGGCCGGAACCCCATCACCCGCGTGTGGAACCCCAGCGGGCTGTGCGGGTCGTCCTCGAACACATCGGTGATGACGTGCGTGTAGCCGCGGGTCACCATCTCCTCGGTGGCCGCGCGCATCAACGCCGCAGCCAGCATCACGTTGCCGCGATGCTCGGCCGCTACCGCGAAGCGGCCTACCTCGGCGATGCGATGGCGCGTCAGAAAATCTGCAACGTCGACGCGCGGGTCGCAGAGCTGCAAGCCATACTTGGCATACTGCAGCAGCGGCGGATCATAAAGCGTGCGCAGGACACCGACGGGTCGCCCTTCGAGACGCACGAGAAACCAGGCGACGTTGTACCGTTCCAGGTCCGCGACGGGGAACTGGAGATGGGGATCGCTGACCCATCCCTTCTCGTTCTGATAAGTTGCGCCCAACACCTCGAGGGCGGCGCTGCGCCCGGCTTCATTCCTGACCCGCACTGACTCGACTCGGTTGTCATCGATCATGGCCGGCCTCCATTGCGGCTCCTACCCACGCTTTGCCCGAATAGCGTGCGATTGCCGTCATGATGGTGGCGTGCCAGGCCGTCACCGCTGGCAGCGTCGCCTGTTCCAGCACTGGTTCGGGCGGAACGAGCGGCGCACCGATGTGCAGCTCCATCACCGCGTGTTGCGGGATCGGCTGACCGCGCTCGACCGTTGGGAAACGGATGCCCATCGGCACCACCGGGGCGCCTGTCTCGAGCGACAGGCGTGCTGCACCGCGGCGCCCGCGCAGGAGCTGGCTCGGGTTGCGATTGACCGCCCCCTCGGGAAAGATGCCGATCGAGCGCCCGGCGAGCAGATGGGCCCTGGCCTGCTCGAACGGCGGCGGAGAGCGCTCGTAGCGTGGCTTGAAGATATTCAGGACCCGAGGCTTCGCCGACTTCCTGAGGACCGTGACAACCTGGGCGCGGCTGTAGATCAAACCCACGCCGGGGATGAGCCGGAAATTCCAGTCAGCCAGGAAGTGAACCGGGCGGCCGCCCCTGTGCAGCAGGAGAAGAGCCGGGACCAGCAGCGACTCACGCCGCGTGCCGTGGTTCACTGCCAGGATGAACGGGTCACTCGCAGAGCGAATATGCTGGAGGCCATGGCTGGACAGGATCTGGCAGCGGGCGAGCAGAGCAATCGCGCGCAACAGCAGACGGTCGCCGAGGGCAAGGTGCGGTAGCGCGCACCCGAGGATCTCGCTCGGCGCTGGTACGCCCCACATCTGGTTGCTGGATCCGACGGCCAACGGCCGCGTAACGTCGGGGGCGTGCATGGTCCTCGGTTCTCAGCGCTCGGCGGCGAATCGGACGACTCGCTAATCACGCTGCGCCTATCCCGCAGTTGCGCTGCAGAAGAATGATGGTCCTTTGACAGTCCGATGAAGGGAGCTCGCCTCGAACGTCGGCGCAGGGTAGCGGCAAACTCTGCGATCTCTCGGTTTCGCCCAGGACGGGCTTGATCGACAGCCGCGATCACTTGGTCGCGACGCGCCTTCCCGGCAGCATGCGGTTGAGCAGGCGGTCCTTCAAGACCAGCTGGTGCCGAAGGACGAGGCCAACGTGGCCGGCCAGGACCAGCAGAAGTACGTAGCCGCTCGCGATGTGCGTCCACTTGGCGGCCGTGGCCAGCGCCGCCCGCTCGCCGATCGGATTGGCCAAATCCACGACACCGAAAAGGCTTACGCCATAGCCGCCCGCCATGACGTACAGATAGCCGCTGACCGGCATAACGAACATGGCAGCGTAGAGCAATTGCTCGGCGCGATGCACAAAACTACGCTCTGGCGCGCTGAGCGTGGGTGCCCAGTCGGGCAGCCTGCCGCTGCTGCGCGCCAGCAGGCGGAACACCGCGAACGCCAGCGCCACCAGACCGATCGATTTGTGCCAGTTGTAATAGGCGGCCTGGCTCAGCCCGAGCGCCGTTTCGTTCGGTCCGATCCGAAGCATGATATTGGCGGCCAGGTACTGGAACGCGAACAGCGCGACGATGGCCCAGTGGAAGAACTTGGTCAGTGCCCCGTAGCCATGCTTGGTGTTCAGCAGCATCATGGCGCCACACGTCCTCACCCGGTTTGCGGGTTCGACCAGCTTCCCTTGATGAGACGATAGACTGTGCCGCCGAGCCGAGGAAGACGGACCGTGCGGGCAATCGCCGCTACCGCTGGCTGCGCGCCAGCACGTCCATCAGTTCGGCCACCTTGCGGCGCTGCTCCGCGGCGTTTCCACTTCGGATCGCGCTCTCGACACAATGCGCCACGTGATCGCGCAGGATCTCCTCCTCCACGCGGCCGAGCGCGGCCCGAACCGCCGAAAGCTGGGTGACGATGTCGATGCAGTAGCGGTCCGTCTCGACCATGCGGGCGAGACCGCGCACCTGCCCCTCGATGCGGCTCAGCCGCTTGCGGCACGACGTCTTGGTGGTTTCCTGCACGCTTGACACATACCCCCATAGGGTATACGTCGTCAAGCATATACCCCTACAGGGTATCGGAGAGATTGCGCCATGCAGCACGGCCGGCACAGCCATTCGCAACCCCAAGCGGGCGAAGTTGCGACAGCCGTCGATCCTGTCTGCGGAATGACAGTGAAGGTTGCTGGCGCCAGGCACACCCACGTTCACGGTGGCGCTACGCACTACTTCTGCAACCCGCGCTGTAAAGAAAAGTTCATCGCCGACCCAGTTCGCTATCTCGACGCTACCGCTGGCGCCGAGGCCGCGGAAGTATCGGTCGAGACGCTTCCCAAAGGCACGCTCTATACCTGTCCCATGCACCCCGAGGTGGTGCAGGAGGGGCCCGGCATCTGCCCCAAATGCGGCATGGCGCTGGAGCCCAAGGGCGTGCCGGCGGCAGACGCGGGCCCGAACCCCGAGCTGGTCGAATTCACCCGTCGGCTGAGGGTCGGCGCGGTACTCACAGTGCCGCTGCTTCTGATTGCTATGGGGCCTGACCTCGGGCTGCCGCTACATCGCTGGCTCAGTCCGCAGGCCGCCGGCTGGCTGGAGCTGGCATTCGCCGCACCCGTGGTGCTGTGGTGCGGCTGGCCGTTCCTCGAGCGCGGCTGGGCCTCGGTGCAGCACCGTAGCCCCAACATGTGGACGCTGATCTCGATCGGCGTGCTTGCCGCCTTCGCGTACAGCGTGGTCGCGGTGCTGGTGCCCGGCCTCTTTCCGTACGACTTGCGCATGCACGGTGGCGCGGTCGGCCGCTATTTCGAGGCTGCTGCCGTCATCATCGTTCTGGTGCTAGTCGGCCAGGTGCTGGAGCTCAGGGCGCGCGAGAAGACCGGCAATGCCATCAGGGCGCTGTTGAACCTCGCGCCAAAGACGGCGCGGCGCGTGGCTCCGGACGGCACGGAAAGCGAAGTCGCGCTCGATGCCGTGCATTTGGGCGACCGGCTGCGCGTGCGCCCGGGCGAGGCCGTCCCGGTCGACGGTGTCGTCGTGGAAGGCCGTTCGGCGGTCGATGAATCGCTGCTCACCGGCGAACCGCTTCCCGTCGAAAAGTCTGCAGGAACCCCCGTGACAGGCGGCACGCTCAACAAGACCGGCAGCTTCGTCATGGAGGCCCGAAAGGTCGGCGCGGAGACCATGCTGGCCCGCATTGTCGCCATGGTCGCCGAGGCGCAGAGGAGCCGCGCGCCCATCCAATCGCTGGCTGACCGCGTCGCCGCCTACTTCGTGCCCGCCGTGGTCGCCATCGCCGTGCTGGCGTTCTGCGCCTGGCTGGCATTTGGCCCCAGCCCGTCTCTTGCCTACGCCCTGACGTCCGCCGTTGCTGTGCTGATCATTGCCTGCCCGTGCGCGTTAGGCCTGGCCACTCCCATTTCGGTCATGGTGGCGACGGGGCGGGGGGCGCGCGAAGGTGTCCTGGTCAAAGATGCCGCGGCCCTGGAGCAGCTGGCGTCCATCGACACGCTGGTGGTCGACAAGACCGGCACCTTGACCGAAGGCAAGCCAGCACTCACGGACGTGAAGGCGCTTCCCGGCTTCGATGAGGCAACGCTGCTGCAGTTGGCGGCGAGCCTCGAGCGCGGCAGCGAGCATCCATTGGCGGAGGCGATCGTCAAAGGCGCCGAGGCGCGCGGACTGGCGTTGCTCGCGCCGGAGACCTTCGAGGCCGTATCTGGCCAGGGCGTCAAGGGGCGAGTTGCAGGCAGGGACATTGCGCTCGGCACGGCGCGCCTGCTGCAGGGCCTCGGCATTGATAGCGCGGGCGCCCACGACGAGGTCGAGAAGCTGCGCGGCGACGGAAAAATTGCTCTACTCGCTGCCATCGACGGTCGGCTCGCCGGATGGCTGGCCATGGCCGATCGCATCAAGCCGACGGCGCCGACGGCGATCGGCGCCTTGCGCCGGCGCGGCATCGACGTCGTGATGGCCACCGGCGACAATCGCACCACGGCCGAGGCAGTCGCCGGCCAGCTCGGCATCACAACCGTCCATGCCGACATCCTGCCCGCGGACAAGGCCCGCCTCGTGGCTCAGCTGAAGGCGCAGGGCCGCGCAGTGGCGATGGCCGGCGACGGCATCAACGACGCCCCGGCGCTGACTGCGGCCGATGTCGGCATTGCCATGGGCACAGGCGCCGACGTGGCGATCGAGAGCGCCGGCATCACGCTGCTCAAGGGCGATCTTGCCGGCATCGTGCGGGCACGGCGCCTCGCCGAAGCCACCCTCGCCAACATCTGGCAGAACCTCGCCTTCGCCTTCGGCTACAACGCGCTGGGCGTGCCGGTGGCCGCCGGCGTGCTCTACCCCATGTTCGGCCTGCTGCTCTCGCCGATGCTTGCCGCCGCCGCCATGAGCCTCTCCTCGGTCTCGGTGGTCGGCAACGCTTTGCGCCTCGGCGCGGTAAGGCTTTCCGGCGAATAGCTTGGGGAGACTTGGCTTGGCCCTGGATGCTCGCCTACAAGGTTTGGCCTCTCCAGGATTTGCCCATGACCCGCCTCGCCCTTTCCCTCGATCGCCTGCGGTCGCACTACGACGCCGTCGTCGTGGGCTCGGGGTACGGCGGCGGGGTAGCGGCCTCGCGGCTGGCCCGCGCGGGCAAGCGCGTGGCCGTGCTGGAGAGAGGCCGCGAGTTCATCACCGGCGAGTTCCCGCGCCGGTTCCCGGACTTGCGGCAGCAAATGCAGGTCACCGGCAAGCGCGTGCGCCTCGGACCGCCGGCGGGGCTCTACGATGTGCGGCTGGGTGAAGACATGCATGTCCTCGTCGGCTGCGGGTTGGGTGGCGGCTCGCTCATCAACGCGGGTGTCGCCTTGCGGCCGGACCCGCGCGTGTTCCGCGACGAGGTGTGGCCGGGCGAGATCGCCCAGGACGGGCTCCTCGACGAAGGTTACGCCCGCGCGATGCGGTGGGTGAGGCCAGCACGCGATCCGCTCGCTGCCGAGCGCACCAAGTACAAGGCGCTGGCCCGCTCGGGTGCGGCGCTGGGCAAGGAGCCGGTGGCGGCGCCCGTGGTGGTGAGCTTCGAGGACACCGTCAACGCGGCCGGCATTGCCCAGCCCGCCTGTACGCGTTGCGGCGACTGCTGCGGCGGTTGCAACGTTGGCGCCAAGAACACGGTGGCCCTCACCTATCTTCCCGATGCCGTGCGCCACGGTGCTGAGATTTTCACGCTCACCAAAGTGAGCCGCGTAGCGAAGGCCGCAAGCGGGCGCTGGGTGGTCCACTTCGAATGCTTGGAGGAGGATGGTGCGGGAGATCCATTGTCCGTCAGCGCGGACGTCGTCGTGCTCGCCGCCGGTACGCTGGGCTCCACCGAAATTCTGCTGCGCTCCCGGGAAAATGGGCTCGCTCTATCGGACCGCCTCGGCCACGGCTTCTCCGCCAATGGCGATATCATCGCCTTCGGCTATGGCGGGAATGTTCCGGTCAATGCGATCGGCCTCGGCCACCCGCCGCGGATCGAAGGCATCGATGTCGGCGCATGCGTTTCGGGCCAAATCGAGATCGTCGATGCGGACGATTTGGCGAAGTCCCTGACGATCCAGGAAGGCGTGCTGCCATCGGCGCTGGCGCCGATCCTGCCGGTGCTGTTCGTGCCCAACGGCCGTTTGCTGGGCGCGCTGCAGAGCCTCGTTGCCGGTGTCTACAAGGGGCCGTTCGCGCGGCTCCAGACCTTCTTTGCCGTTTCTCACGACAACGCCACCGGCCGCCTGGTGCTGGAGGACGATCGCGTCGTGCTGCAGTGGCCGACGGCGAAGGACGAGCCGGTCTATCAGCGGCTGGACGCGATGCTGGGGGCCCTGGCCAGGGAGGTCGGCGGTAGCTACGTGAAGAACCCGCTGGCCGGCACGCTGATGGGGCAACAGCCCGCGACCGCGCATCCGTTGGGCGGCTGCCGCATCGGCCGGGAGCGGGGGGACGGCGTCGTCAATCACAAAAGCCAGGTATTCGACGGCCGCGCCGGCGCCGGCGCTGCCGATGTGCACCAAGGTCTCTACGTGATGGATGGCTCCATCATGCCCCGCTCGCTCGGCGCCAATCCGCTGCTCACCATCACGGCGCTCGCCGAGCGCGCCATGATCCATCTCGCGCGCGACTGGGGCTGGCGGTTCGATGATGCGGCCGCGGTACCTACCCAGCCAGGTTCTGTTTCAGCTCCTGGTACTGTCGTCACCGATTAGAGTTGTCTTGGCGGCGAGACCAAGGTCCTTGGTCGGGCGAGGCAGGCGTATTCGAGGATGCCTCCATGAGAAGGCCACGCCTCGCAACCACGATGCGGGCGATCAGGAAACCGATACCGCCGCTGAGAGTAAAGCCACAGGCCGAATTGTGGTTGACTGGAATGCCCGCGCGAAACGTTTGAAAATAGCAGACCGCTGCACCAGCAATGCCGAAGACGGCAAACCACAACATGGGCTTCAGATCACGGATGAAGCTGACGTAAGCGCCCTCTCCACCCCGTTTATCGATCCGCACTCGCAATCTCGGCGCCTCGAACGGATTGCGGCCCCACAATGCAGCCACTGGGAAGAATATGGCCGGCAAGAAAATGACCCATGTCGGCAACTGCACTTCCTTGATCTGAGAAGGCGTGTAAACACTGCCAAGAAGGCCAAATAGCCCCACCAGCCAAATCAGAATTGCGATGATCCTGCCAAGGCGCATGGAACGCACTGTCAAAGCGGTTTGCGAGTTTGCCGCTACGCAATCGTCACGCCGCCGTCGGCGACGACCACGGTGCCGGTCATGAACGATGCGGCCTTGGAGGCCAGGAAGGCGACGATGCCGCCGATCTCGTCCGGCTCGCCGATGCGGCGAAGCGGGGTCGTCTGCAGACGCGGCTCGAGGTTCTTTTCGTCCTCCCACAGCGCACGCGCGAAGTCCGTCTTGATCAACCCGGGCGCGACACAGTTGATCCGCACGTTCTTTGGGCCCCATTCGGCCGCGAGGCTGCGCGCGAGCTGGAAATCGGCCGCTTTGGAGATGCCGTAGGCGCCGAGCATGGTGCTCCCGCGCAGCCCGCCGATGGACGAAACAATGACCACGCTGCCACCGCCGCGCTCGGCCATGCCCGGAATGGCAAAGTTGCAGAGCCAGAGGTTGCTCTTGATGTTGGAGCTCATGATCTTGTCGAAGGGTTCGTCGGGAATGCTGGCCAGCGGACCGAAGTAAGGGTTAACGGCCGCGTTGCAGACCAATGTGTCGATCCTCCCCCACTGCTTGATGGCACCCTTAACGAGGGCCTCGACCTCTTCCTTGCGCGAGATGTTGCAGGGGATGACGATGGCCTCGCCGCCCGCCTTCTTTATTGCTGCCGCCACCGCTTCGCAGGCGTCCGCCTTGCGGCTGGAGATGACGACCTTGGCTCCGAGCGAGGCCATGATCTCGGCCGCAGAGCGGCCGATGCCTCGGCTCGAGCCGGTGATGACGGCAACCTGGCCGGTCAGATCGAACGGATTTTTCATGGCTGCAACGCGCCCTCCTTGCCCTATACGTTAACCTGTTGCCAAGGCCGCGGTCCGCGCCTAGGTTCGGCACATCATAGTGACCGGCCCGACAATCAGACAAGGACGGCGATGGGAGAGGAACGGCCCTGGGAGAAGAGCTATCCGCCCGGCGTGCGCTGGGACACGCCGATCGAGATGGCGACACTGCCCTCCATGTTCGATGCCTTCACCAGCAAGTGGGTCGCCAAGCCGGCGCTCGAATATCGCGACCAGAAGTCGAGCTTTGGCGAGTTGCGCGCGGCGGTTGATGCTGTCGCCTCCGGGCTGATGGACCTCGGCGTCGGGCCTGGCACAGCCGTAGCTCTCTACCTCCCGAATACGCCCTACCACCCCATCACGTTCTTCGCCGTGCTCAAGTGCGGGGGGCGCATCGTGCACCTGTCGCCGCTCGACGCCGAGCGGGAGCTGGCCTTCAAGCTGAAGGACAGCGGCGCGCGCATTCTGGTGACGACCAACATCGGCTTCATGGCGCTGATGGCGCAGAAGTTCAAGACCGACGGCCTGGTGGACCATCTGATCGTAGGCGACGACACGGCGTTCGGGCCCTCGGCGATCCCCACGACGCCGATTGCCGACAATGCGCCCATCCTGCGCTTCGACAAGCTGCGCGGCGACGGCGCCAAGAAGCTGCCGCGGCAGTGGCCGCAGGTCGGCGTCGATGACATCGCCCTGCTGCAGTACACGGGCGGCACCACGGGCAAGCCGAAGGGCGCGATGCTGAGCCACGGCAATCTCAGCGCGACCTGCTCGACCTACAAGCTCTGGAGCGACGCACAGCGCTTGTCGGAGCCCGGCGAGGACAAGGTGATCTGCGTCCTGCCGCTTTTCCACATCTACGCCGTCTCCGCCGTGATGTTGCGGTGCCTGTGCGAGGGCAACGAGCTGATGCTGCGGGTGCGCTTCGATGCGGCGACGACGCTGCATGACATCGAGGTCAAGAAGGCGACCGTGTTCCCCGGCGTGCCGACCATGTGGATCGCGCTGGCCGACGTGCCCAACATTGCCAGCCGTGATCTTTCATCGTTGCGCTACATCGGCTCCGGCGGCGCTTCGCTACCCGTGGAGGTGGCCGAGCGGTTCCAGAAGCTCACCGGCCATCGCATCGGCGGCGGCTGGGGCATGACGGAGACCTCTCCCGCCGGCACTTCCATGCCGCGCGAGTGGACCGGCAAAGCGGGCTCCATCGGCTTGCCTCTGCCCGGTATCGATATGGATATCGTGGCGCTGGACGACCCACGCCGCCGGCTCAAGACCGGCGAAAAGGGCGAGATCCGCATCAAGGGCCCCAACGTCACCGGGGGCTACTGGAACGCACCGCAGGAGACGGCCGCCGCCTTCGTCGACGGCTGGCTGCTGACCGGCGACGTCGGCTACATGGACGAGGACGGCTACTTCTATCTGGTCGACCGCAAGAAGGACATGATCATCTCCGGCGGCTTCAACGTGTACCCCAGCGTCATCGAGGAGGCGATCTACGAGCACCCGGCCGTGGCCGCCGTCAGCGTGATCGGCTTGCCGGACAGCTATCGCGGCGAAGCTGCCAAGGCCTTCGTGCAGCTCAAGCCTGGAGCCAATGCGTTCACACTCGACGAGCTGCGCGCGTTCCTGGCCGACAAGGTGGGTAAGCATGAGATGCCCGCGCGCCTGGAATTCCGGGACGCGCTGCCGAAGACCCCGGTCGGCAAGCTGTCGAAGAAGGAGCTGATCGAGGAGGAGCGGCAGAAGACCAAGGCCGCCGCCGAATAGAGACACGGTTGTCATCCCGGTGCTTGTCACCGGGATCCAGCCGTCAGCTTGCTCCGGAGCAAGCAGAAAGTTGGATCCCGGGCACAGGGCCCGGGATGACACGCTAGGAAAGGACCGACACCATGGTCGACGCCGTCATCGTATCCACTGCCCGCACGCCGATCGGCAGGGCGGTGCGAGGAGTCTTCAACCTGACCCACGGCGCCGACATGGGCGGCCATGTCGTCAGCCATGCAGTGAAGCGTGCCGGCATCGAGCCTGGCGACGTCGAGGACGTCACGCTGGGCTGCGCCAACCCGGAAGGTGCGACCGGTGGCAACATAGCGCGCCAAGCCGCGGTCCGCGCCGGCTTGCCGGTGACGGCGGCGGCGCAGACCGTCAACCGCTTCTGCTCCTCGGGTCTGCAAGCGATTGCGCTGGCGGCACGCAGCATCACGCAGGACGGCGTGCCGGTGGCGGTAGCCGGCGGGCTGGAGTCCATCTCCCTCGTGCAGATGAACATGAACACCAAGTTCTACCGCAACGACTGGATCGTCGAGCACAAGGGCGCGCTCTATATGCCGATGATCGAGACCGCCGATATCGTCGCCAAGCGCTACAACATCGGCCGCGAGAAGCAGGACGAGTATGCGCTGATAAGTCAGCAGCGCACGGCCACCGGCCAAAAGGCGGGCAGGTTCGACGCCGAGATCGTGCCTATGACCACGACCATGCAGATCGAGAACAAAGAGACCAAGGAGATCTCCAAGCGCACCGTCACGCTGGAGCGCGACGAAGGCAACCGGCCCGACACCAACATGGAAGGCCTCGCCAAGCTGAAGCCCGTGCGCGGCGATAACGAGTTCATCACGGCCGGCAACGCCAGCCAACTGTCCGACGGCGCCAGCGCCTGCGTGCTGATGTCCGACAAGGAGGCGGCCAGGCGCAAGATCAAGCCGATGGGCGTCTTCCGCGGCTTTGCCGTGGCCGGCTGCGAGCCCGACGAGATGGGCATCGGCCCGGTGTTCGCCGTACCGCGGCTCCTGCAGCGCGCGGGGCTCAAGGTGGACGACATCGGCTTGTGGGAGCTGAACGAGGCCTTCGCCAGCCAGGTGCTCTATTGCCGCGACAAGCTCGGCATCCCGCAGGAGAAGCTCAACGTCGACGGCGGCGCCATCTCCATCGGCCACCCCTACGGCATGAGCGGCGCCCGCATGACCGGGCATGCGCTGATCGAGGGCAAGCGGCGCGGCGTCAAGTACGCCGTCGTCACCATGTGCATCGGCGGCGGCCAGGGTGCGGCCGGCCTGTTCGAGATCGTCTGAGGGAGAGACAAATGGACCTTCGCTTCAGCCCCGAGGAGAACAAGTTCCGCCAGGAGCTGCGCAGCTTCTTCCGCTCGGCGGTGCCTGAGACCACCCGCAAGAAGGTGATGGAGAGCCGCCACCTCACCAAGGAGGAGCTGGTTACCGCGCATAAGATTCTGCACGCGAAGGGCCTCACCGTGCCGCACTGGCCCAAGGAATGGGGCGGCTCGGATTGGACGCCGGTGCAGCACTACATCTACACCGAGGAGCTGCAGTACAACGGCGTGCCGCAGCCGCTGCCCTTCAACGTGTCGATGTGCGGCCCCGTCATCATCGCCTTCGGCACCGAGGCGCAGAAGAAACGCTTCCTGCCTCCCATGGCCGCGCTCGACGACTGGTGGTGCCAGGGCTTCTCCGAGCCCGGCGCAGGGTCCGACCTCGCCAGCCTCAAGACTACCGCCCTGCGCAAGAACGGCCACTACGTCGTCAACGGTCAGAAGACCTGGACCACCCTGGCGCAGTACGCCGACTGGATCTTCTGTCTGTGCCGCACCGACCCGGGGGCGGAGAAGAAACAGCTCGGCATCTCCTTCATCCTGATCGACATGAAGGCGCCCGGCATCACGGTGCGCCCGATCCAGACCATCGACGGCGGGCGCGAGGTGAACGAGGTGTTCTTCGACGACGTCAAGGTGCCCGCCGAGAACCTGGTGGGCCGGGAGCACCGCGGCTGGGACTGCGCCAAGTTCCTGCTCGGCAACGAGCGCACCGGCATTGCCCGCGTCGGCTACTCCAAGCAGCGCGTGCAGCGCATCAAGGAGCTGGCCTCGCGTGTGCTGGCGGGCGATAGGCCGCTGATCGAGGACGAGCGCTTCCGCGAGAAGGTGGCCGCCGTCGAGGTCGACCTGAAGGCGCTGGAGATGACGCAGATGCGTGTGCTCGCCGAGGACCGCGACCGCAAGAACAACCTGCCCAACCCCAAGTCGTCGATCCTCAAGATCAGGGGCAGCGAGATCCAGCAGGCGACCACTGCCCTGCTGATGGAGATCGCCGGACCGCTGGCGCTGCCCTACCGGATGGAGCCGCACGACATCGAGCACGGCTCGAATGAGCCGGCGGAGGACCTGGAGTGGGCCGCTCCCGCCGCGCCCGGCTATTTCAACTACCGCAAAACCACGATCTACGGCGGCTCCAACGAAATCCAGCGCAACATCCTCGCCAAGGCGGTGCTGGGGTTCTGACGTCATTCCCGCGCAGGCGGGAATCCCACGTCAGCTAGCTGATTGCGGGTGGGGAGTTGCGTGGATCCCCGCCTTCGCGGGGATGACGATTGGCGGGGATGACAATTGCTGGCCACGGCAGCTGGAGAGTAGCCCATGGATTTCGATCTCAACGACGAGCAGCGGCAGCTGAAGGAGAGCGTCGAGCGGCTGCTGGCCGACGCCTACGGCGATCTCAACCAGCGCCTCGGCTACATCAAGGAGCCCAAGGGCTACAGCGCGGCGCTCTGGCAGCAGTACGCGGAGTTGGGGTTGCTCGGAGTTCCCTTCGCCGAGGAGCATGGCGGCTTGGGCCAGGGCCTGACCGAGACTATGATCATCTCGGAGGCCTTCGGCAGAGCGCTGGCGATCGAGCCGTATCTGGCCACGGTCGTGCTGAGCGGCGGCGTGCTACGGCACTCCGGCAATGCGGCACTGCTCAAGCAGGTGGTGCCGGCGATCGTCGAGGGGAAGCTCACGCTGGCGCTGGCACACCAGGAGCGGCAGGCGCGCTACGACCTCGCCGACACGGCGACCACTGCGAGGGCCGACGGCAAGGGCGGCTATACGCTGGAAGGCGAGAAGTGCGTTGTGCTCGCCGGCGACAGCGCCGACAAGCTGATCGTCACAGCCCGCGCCTCCGGCGGGCGGACGGAGCGCAAGGGGGTCGGCCTGTTCCTGGTCGATGCCAAGGCCAGCGGCGTGACCCGGCGCGGCTATCCTACCCAGGACGGCATGCGCGCTGCCGACGTCACGCTTTCGGCGGTCAAGGTCGGGCCGGAGGGTGTGCTGGCCGGCCCGGACAAAGGCCTGGAGGTACTGGAGCGGGTGGTGGACGATGGCATTGCCGCGCTGTCGGCGGAGGCGGTCGGCGCCATGGCCGGCCTGCACGAGCTGACCGTGGAGTACCTCAAGACGCGCAAGCAGTTCGGCGTACCGATCGGTTCGTTCCAGGTGCTGCAGCACAAGGCCGTCGACATGCTCACCGCGCTGGAGCAGGCGCGCAGCATGGCCTACTACGCCACCATGATGGCGGCCGAGCCCGACGCCAGGGAGCGGCGCAAGGCCATGCACGCCGCCAAGGTGCAGATCGGCCGCTCGGCGCGGTTCGTGGGCGAAGCGGCGATCCAGCTGCACGGCGGCATTGGCATGACTATGGAGTACAAAGCCGGCCACTACTTCAAGCGGCTTATCATGATCGACATGGCCTTCGGCGACGCCGACCACCACCTGCGCGAGCTGGCGCAGGCCGGCGGGCTATCGTAACCGCTGGTGCAACGGGCGTCAGGCCCGATGGCGACTGCGACGGGGCATCAGGGACTCTCGGGCACCCTCACCACCACCACCGTCGTGTTGTCCTGGTAGGCGTCGCCCGCGGCCTCGACCGCGGCAAGGAGGGCTTCGGCGGCGGCATCAAGGGTTCTGGCGCCGACCACCACGCGGACAATTTCAGCATGTGAAATGCTGTGGATGCCGTCGCTGGCGAGGATCGCCACATCGCCCGGCTGCAGGGCCAGCGGCCGCTGCGAGCGGTCGACCAAATCGATCTCAGTCCCGGTCAAGGCGGAGCGCAGGACGTGCCGGCGCGGGTCGGCCCTCGCGGCGTCCCAGCTGATCTTGCCGGTCGCCGCCAGCTTGTCGATCTCGGGCGCCAGCGAATGGTCTTCGTTGAGAAGCACGATCTCGTCCTTGCGCACTAGAAAAAGCGGACTGTCGCCCACGCTCACCCACTCGAGGCCGTCCGGCCCGAACGCGGCGCCGACAAGCGTGCAGCCCATCCCGGCGAGCGAAGGATCCTCGTCCGTCTCGTGGGCAATCGCGTCGTTGGCCACTTCGAGCGCTTCGGCCAGGCGAGCCCGTACGCCTTGTGCAGGAGACATCGCAAAGGCCTGCAGAAAAAACATGCAGGCAAGACCGCTTGCCCGCGCCCCGCCGGCATGCCCGCCCATGCCATCGGCCAGCACGGCCGTAAGCCCGCCCGCCTCCTCCCGCACTTCGGCGGCGTCTTCCTGGTAGCTCCGCGCGCCTTTGGACGCACGAATTGCGTGCTCGAAAGCCACTGCTACACCTTGAGGTCGGCCAGCTCCGACCAGTCGAAATCCTCTCCGCAGAAGGGCACGAACGCGAGCTGAGTACGCCCCATGGTGATCATGTCCATCGGCTCCAGCTTGATCGCGCCGGTCGGTTTCTTGTTGTTGACCGCAACGACGTTGGTCTTGGCCAGGTTCGGCACGAACAGGAAAGAACGATCCATCGAATCGTACCGGATATACGCCTGCTCCTCCGACGAGATCGAGTTGTCGCCGAAATCGATCGGAATGCGCTGCGTAGCGCCCCGGCCAATGGCATTGTTGCCCTCAAAGATGGACCGGAACGCACCCAGGCCAGGGCCGCCGACCACGACCAGCCAACCCACCACCGGATCCTGGTGGAAGTCGCCGTGCGCCACCTTCGGTCTGCCGCGCACCACCTGCGTCTTTCCGGCGTCGCCAACCCGCATCGCCGGCGCATCCTTGGCCCCCCCGCGCGCCACACGAGTGGTTGGCTCCGCGGCTTCGTAGTGGTGGCGAGAAGGGGCCTTGGCGTCGCGCAACGCTTCGGCGGCGCTTTGGCTTTGCGGCACGGCACCGGTCGACTGGGGGGGCGCCTGACCTCCGGGCCCGCGTTGGTCCCGCGGCAGCAGCTCCGTCCGTTCGCCGGAGGTAACCTCGCCCGTGGCATCGCGGCCCGCCGCTGCCAGCGCATCCCGCAGCGTGCCCAGGATGCGGTTCGGTATCGATCCGCCGGACGCCGGCTGCCCGCCCTGTCCGCGCTTGCCATCCTTCATCGCAACCTCCTCGCCAGCCAAAGTGGGCCCGTCAAACCGGTGCATTCTCGAACCTCAGCCTCGCGCGGCCAAGCTCGATCACATCGCCGTCCGCGAGCCGGGCGCGCGCGGCCCGCGCTCCATTGATGCGCACACCGTTGCCGTCCTTGCCGCTTACGTCGGTAATAACGAACGCCTCGTCCGAGGTACGCTCAATCACAGCATGATGGCGGTGTACCGACCTGTCGGTGAGGCGAATATCGTTGTCCTCATGCCGTCCAATACGAATCACCTGGCCCGCTAGCGGCATTGTACCGCCGGTCCGGCCTTCGATGGTCAGCCATGCCTGCGACGGCCACGCCGGCATACCCCTCGGCGTCTCCTTGATCAAGTCGCCGGATTGGGCTCTACGCTGGGCCATCCGCAAAGCAGCTCGACGGCTCCTCGTGCGCATCCTGGCGTGGGCGGCGAACGAGATCAGTGCAACCACTGGTAGGACAAGTAGGGCCGACAAAACCAGCACCAGGACGGGTGCACGCTGGTAGGCGCCCCCGATGAGGGTAAACACTTGGCCAACCAGCGATTCAAGCGTCTCCAGAGTACCGACAGCGGGAACATGGGCGCGCGCCAGCCTAGTGAAAACGGCGAACGGCACAGCCGGGTATGGCACGTCAATCAATCCCCACTCCAAACCACAAACGGTGCCGAAGCATGAGGGCAGGAGCATGGCCGCGAGAGGTCGCCCGCCGTCAGCCTTTGGGCCCAGGCTGCGTCACAAGTCGGACTTCCCGCAAGGCATTATTGAGGATACCGTCCTGCGAGAGCTGTTGGTTGATCGCAGGGTTGCCAATGAGGATTGTTGCATTGACGTTCCTTTCTCTTCTCGCCGCATCAGTTGTGTTGAAAAATCAGGCACATGCGGTTCCGATCGGCGAAGCCTGCGGCGGGGCCGCGGGTGGTGCCTGCGACAGGGGGCTCTGGTGCGAGCCGCCACCGGGAATGTGCGCTACCGCTGCCGGCGTTTGTGTCCCCGTTCCGCGCCTCTGTATTGCGCGCAAGAGAAGCAAGAGCTTCCGGCCAGTTTGTGGTTGCAACAGCAAGACCTATTCGAGCGATTGCTTCAGGCGCGCCTACAGGGTGGCCAAATATTATGACGGCAAATGTTGACAGTCAGGGGTCGGGTTTCAGGGGCCAGGGCCTGCGTCCGGTCCAGTGCGGTCCCCCGAAACCTGCCCCCTGAAACCTGATCCCGGGCCCCTGTTTTTGCCACAATACTGCCCGCAGATTCCCACAGCATGCCTCGCAGCAGGAGAAGCACTGGCCGCCGGGCCGGCGGTGCGATATGGGAGTGGCAGCTGCGCGAGTCCCCCTACGACCGCCGCAGCCACGAGCCTGAGAGGGAAGGCGATGGAAGCCAAACCGGCGCCATCAGCAAGCCTGCTCGCCCTGCCAGATGGGACCGAGCTAGTCGGCGACTACCGCATCAAGCACGTGCTGGGCGCCGGTGGCTTCGGCATAACCTACCTCGCCGCTGAGAAGGCGCTGGGCCGCCTAGTCACCATCAAAGAGTACTTTCCTGCCGACTTCGCCGCCCGGCAGAACGAGTGCGCATCGCCACGCTCTCAAGAGGCCTCCGCGGATTACCAATGGGGCCTCGATCGCTTCATTGAGGAGGCGCAAACACTGGCCCGCTTCGATCACCCGAACATCGTTCGGGTGCATCGCTACTTCCGCGCCAACAACACCGCCTACATGGTGCTCCACTTCGAAGAGGGGGGGAGCTTCAAATCCTGGCTGAAGGGCCTCAAGCGAGCCCCCCGGCAGACCGAGCTCGACAAGCTGGTCGTGCCTCTTCTGGATGCCCTCGAGATTGTTCACAATGCCGATTTCCTGCATCGTGACATCGCCCCCGACAACATCATGGTCCGCAAGGACGCCTCGCCGGTATTGATCGACTTCGGCTCGGCGCGGGGAGCTATCGCAGCCCACTCCCGCACCGTCAGCGCCTTGGTCAAGCCCGGGTACAGCCCCTACGAGCAGTACGCCACGACCGGCACCAACCAAGGGCCTTGGACTGATATTTATGCGCTGGGCGCAACCCTGTATCACGCCCTAACCGGCAAGCGGCCACCCGATGCACCCTCGCGTGTGGTCAGCGACGAGTATGTTCCTGCCCGCGAGGCGGCGCTCAGCTCGTATCGGAGCGGCTTTCTTGATGCGATCGACAAGGCGTTGAGCATCGAAGTCGGCGAACGACCACAGTCGATTGCCGAATGGCGCGGTGCGCTACTTGCACCCGATCCTCTGCGCAAGCCGGGCCGCCTCGGTCTAAAGCTGCCGATTTCCCGCGCCCTTGGCCGGCTGCGCGGGACCGGTGTGCCGCCTGCCGGTGCCGGTTCAGTGACCCACGCGGCGGCGCCCGACCCCAAGGCTCCGCTGACCGAGGTTCCCGCAAGCCTTGTGCCTCCACCGCCGGACGCGCCGCAGCGCAAAGGACAGCTGCTCGACTTCGTCGAAGCGCTCAAGAGGCATGGCTCCCCCATCCTTGCACCACGGAAGAAGAAGGCGGCCAAGCCGGGCCGCGGGGGCCAAGCTCCAGCGTCGGCGGCCCGTTCCGAGTCGCCTGCCGCGCGCCTCCCGGCCGAGCCGCAATTTGGTCTCGGATACGGCCCGCCGCCGTCGTCGTCGGCACCCGCCCGCGCCGGGAGGGCCGCCGAGAGCGCCGCCAGGCCGGTTCCGGCTGTGCTCCAGGCGGCTGCGCGCCGGGCACCACCCAAGGCGCGCCGCGCCTGGCGCATGCCGTCTCGCCGCTGGCGCTCGGCGATCTTCAGGGTCGCCGTGGCCGTCGCGATCGCCAGCCTGGCCGTTGCCTACCAGGAGAGCGCTCCGCGTTCGGTAGCCAGCACCAGCCCTCCGCCGGGCGACATAGCCGCTCTCGCACAGGCCATGCAGCTGGTCGGCCACCAAGGCGCCGTCGTGGCAGTAGCCAGCGGTGACGGGGGCCGTTGGATCGTGTCCGCCAGCGCCGACGCGACGCTGAGATTGTGGAGTGCGAGCTCGGGTGCCCTCGTGCGCACGATAGGGCTCGCGGAGGGAGCCGTGACCGCCTTTGCGGTCGACGAGCGCCGCGCGCTCGCGGGCCACAAGGGCGGCACCATCGTCCTGTGGGACCTGGAGCAGGGCGAAAGACTGGCGACGTTCCAACATGGCAACGACGCTATCGTTTCGCTCGCGTTCATCGGCGATACCGGTGCCTTCGCCGCCGCTCGCCGGGACGGAAGCGTGGCGTTGTTCGAGATCGGCACGCCGACAACGCCAACCGCACTGCTCGATGGCCACGAAAGCGGAGGCCCCCTCATTGTTGCGGCGCGCTCGCACGGGCTGTTTGTCTCGGGCGGCTTCGATCGGATGGTTCGGCTGTGGAGGACGCAGGGGCCGAGCCTGGCGCGCATCTACCGGCATCAAATGGGTGATATCATCGCCGTCGATATTTCGGCCGACGGCGCATATATCGCGGGCGCCGGTGCCGACGGCGTCGTCCGGGTCTGGCCCAACACGTTGTTGCGGGGAGTGCGGTCGGGCGCGGTGCGGTCGCTCAAGGCGCATGACGGCCGCGTAGCCGCGATCGCCCTCGGTCCCCAGGGTGTGCTCGCCACGGCAGGCGAGGATGGCAGCGTGAAGCTGTGGAGCCTGCGCCCAACGCGGATCATGGGTACGCTGGGTGACCGCATCGGGACAGTGCGCGCTTTGAACTTCTCCCGCGACGGCCGCCGGCTCCTTGCCGCGGGCCAGGATGGCGTGATCCGGGTCTGGTCATTGGCAACATCGCAGACGGCGGGAGCGATGTAGCCGCGTTCGATCAGCAACCCGTGTGCGCCTGGCCGGCACGTGGGAGGGCGATGGCGGATGGCCTTTTCCTGTAACGCGGGGGCGACATTTTTTTGGCCTCGCCGGGAAGGCCGGTAGGGGGGTAGCCTCGAGCCGAGACGGCAAAAATTGCCCCCCTCCGCGTTAGAAACCAGCAGGGGTGCCGGGCGGAAGAGGTGGCAAGCACGGCATCTCCTTCGGCCGCTTCGATAACGAAGATCGATGTACAACGCGAGCGCCAGAGAGCTGGGGTTGGGCCGGCAGTCGGGCTAGCCCGAAGTTCCCCGCGAAAAACCGAGGTTGATCCTTGAAATGTTGAGTCGCGACAATCGATTGCGAGTCTCAGCTCAATTTTCATACATGGGATTTGTACCCATGCAATGCCC
>Ga0247727_10001935_pt1 | contig 47952 bp, 35 predicted proteins | sample WisWelCaveWW1625_FD_202498 | JGI IMG/M metagenome (GOLD analysis project Ga0247727, IMG submission 202498) | Biofilm microbial communities from Wishing Well Cave, Virginia, United States - WW16-25 | ecosystem: Environmental > Aquatic > Deep subsurface > Groundwater > Cave microbial mat | place...
CTCGGCCCGGAACAGCACGCCGTCAATCCCCGTCGCAGCCAGATCGGCCAGAAAGCCGATCAGGTATTCCTGGTACGCCGGATGGAACAGATCCAATTCGGGCGACACGGCCAGCCGGCCCGTCAGCCGATCCAGCATCACATCGTTCCATCCAAGCTGGCGATCCAGCCAGTTCATCTGCCGCAGGCTGACCGAGGCAAACACGGCGAGGCCCTGGCGATGCGCCGCCGGCACCGCGGAGTTGAACACGTCTTTGACCGTGGCCGCCCAGCTGGTTTTGAAATATACCCCGGCCGGTGATCCATCACGCCCAACGCCGGGCTTCGTCCCCGCATCCAGCACCAGCATCGTGATGCCGGCCTGGCTGATCCCCTGCACCCACTGGTCTATCGCGGCGGCATCGGGAACCGAACGCGGAGCCACCTGCAGACCGACCAGCCCGCGGGACGTATTGGCGAGAATGCCCAGGCGCTGCTCCAGAGCTGCAATACGGTCCCTGGCCGCCGTCCCATAGCTGACTTGCTGTGGTTGGCTCGCAGGCGGCAGCGCGGCCAGCAGACGATACTCGGCCAGCGCGGCCTTGAAAAAACCGGACCGTTCATAGGACTGGGCCATCCACCAGCGGGCTTCTGCCTGTCGTGGAGATCGAGGATAGCTCTCAACCACCCGGCGCAAAATCCTCGCGGAGGCTTCATAGCGTCCCTCCGCGAAGTGGCCCTGCGCCTGCTGGATCAGGAGCGTCTGCACCTCGTCGCCAGGCACCAGGCGGACCGATGGACCGCAGCCTGCGACTATCAGGATAGTCAGGAGGACAAGAAAGTGGAGGGAACGCTTACCGGGCAACCACGTCCATTTCGGGAAAGAAATATCCGATCTCGAAGCGAGCCGTCTCGGGAGAGTCCGAGCCATGCACCGCATTATACTCGATGTTGGTACCGTGCGCCTTCCTGATTGTCCCGGCTACAGCCTTCGCCGGATCGGTTGCGCCCATCAGATCGCGATGCCGCTTGATCGCGTCCGTCCCTTCCAGCACCAGCACCACCACAGGCCCGGACGCCATGAACGTCGTCAGGCTGTCGAAAAACGGCCGCGCCTTGTGGACGGCATAGAACCCCTCCGCCGTCGGCTTCGGCATCCGCATCATGCGGATCGCCACCGGGCGCAAGCCGGCCCCTTCATACATCTTAATAATGTCGCCAATCGCGTCTTTCTTCACTGCATCCGGCTTGATGATCGCCAAGGTCCGTTCTGACATGACTCAGCTTGCTCCTTCGTAAATTGTGACTGTCCTCGTGAAACGCGCGCCATTATATGGAAGGCGTGAGGCAAGGGGCAAGAGGCGCCTTCCTGCGTGACTGGCGAGACAGGCGCGACGTGCGAGACTCAAGTCTTGCGTTTCATGGGCGTGTGCGCTGAAATGCCGATTATGCCAGCGCTTTTCTTTACCGACCAGTATCCCTTTCCCGACCCCCGCAAGGCCGATACTGAAGGCCTCGTCGCCTACGGCGGCGACCTCACTCCACAGCGCGTACTCGCCGCCTACGCGCAGGGCATCTTCCCCTGGCCCTACGACGCTCGCTCGCCCCTCCTCTGGTTTTCACCCGATCCACGCATGACGCTCCGGCCCGCCGACCTCCACGTGAGCCGCAGCTTGCAGAGAACCATCAACAGGCAACTATTCGAGGTGAAGTTCGATACCGCGTTTGCCGAAGTCATCAAGCAATGCGCCACCGTCCGGCGTCCCGGGCAGAAAGGCACCTGGATCACCGACGAGATGATCCGCGCCTATGAACGGCTACACGAGATGGGCTTTGCACATTCAGCGGAAGCCTGGAGCGAGGGGAAGTTAGTGGGTGGGCTCTACGGGGTCTCGCTGGGTGCTGCCTTCTTCGGCGAATCCATGTTCGCCCAACGACCCAATGCCTCCAAGGTCGCCTTCGTCCACCTGGTCAAGCAGCTTCAAGCCTGGGAGTTTCAACTATTTGATTGCCAGGTGCATACCGAACACGTGGCCCGTCTCGGCGCCACTCCCTGGCCGCGCACGCGGTTCCTCAAGGCCCTGGGGAAAGCCCTCGAACAGCCGACTAGGCAAGGGCTATGGAGCTAGTGCGTTTACTTCCAACTCGCCGCGAGAATCTGCTGCACATCCTCTGGCCGTTGAGCAACTCCCTCTTCCCACGTAAGGCCCGTCTGTGAGGTGAAGCCAGCCATCGCCTGGATCAGTTGGTTCACCTTGGAATCTTCAAGTGACTGTCCATTGCCCGCCACAAACTCGTCGACCCGGTTGTCCCGGTCGGCATACCAGCCCTGCACCGTGAACTGATCGCTCGTCCCATAAATGGCGACGCGCAGGTCATCGGCCTGGCGGGACAGCATGACATCCAACGGATCGATATCGGCGCCAAAACACACGGCGTCATCCTCGTTATGCTCGCCGCCGACAAGCGTGTCCTGCCCGTCACCGCGGCCAAAGAAAATCGTGTCGTCGCCCTCACCGGAATTCAGTACATCGTTGCCGACACCGCCTTGCAGCGTATCCTCGCCTTTATCACCGACAAGTGTGTCGTCCCCGGCGCCGCCGGTTAACGTATCGTCACCTTTTCCACCATCCAAGGTGTCATTACCTGCTCCACCGAGCAAGGTGTCGTCGCCCTTGTTCCCTTCCAACAGATCATTCCCATAGCCGCCGTCCAGAACATCGTCGCCTTTTTCGCCATAGAGCATATCGTTCCCCGCTTCGCCGAAGACTGTGTCACCACCCTTCCCGGAAAAGACCGTGTCGTGGCCTGAGCCGGCATAGACCGTGTCTCCGCCATTTCCTGCATAGATCACGTCGTCATGGCGGCCGGTACGGATCACGTCGCTCTGGGCGGTCCCATGCGTCACCACTGTCTGAATGGCCAGATCGGAGAGGGTTGCGGTCGTGCCATCAGCAAAGGCAATCTGCTCGATCGGCGATGTGCCGTCGGCACTGAGCGTGATATCCATGCCCTGGTCGGCTAGCTCGTTGCCGTCCGCATCCAACAGGCGGATCTGCGCCGCAGAACCGTTCAGACGCACCACGGTATTCTCAAATGAGATGCCTGTGCCAAACCGGACCGTGTCGGTCCCAGTTGTATCCGTCAGCTGATCAAGTCCGTCGCCGAGGTTGTAGCGGTAGATATCGTCGCCAGCCCCGCCATCGAGCGCATCGTGGCCAACACCGCCCGTTAATTCATCCTGACCAGCCCCCGCTGTCAGGGTATCGTGCCCCGTTCCACCATCGAGCGCATCATTCCCATCGCCAGACGACAAGACATCGTTCCCAGTCAGTCCGTTCATGCGATCCACGACGTTCGTCCCCGTGATCGTGTCGTCGCCGGCCGTGCCGGTCAGATCGAAGCCGCGGTCAATCAACTGGCTGTAGTTCAGCGCCGTGCTGTCGGCAAACTGGAGAGTGTCGATGGCATGCGGACCATACGCATTGTTCGGATCGAAATTCTGGATGTGGATGGCATCGCCACTACTGCCGACCCGAATGAGCAAGGAACCCAGGCCAAGACTCACATCGCTTGCCGTGATGCCGGCCCCGAATATCAGAGTATTCTCTTCACCAGGCCCCGCGGTGTCTTGGATCGTGTCGAACCCATCGCCTGCGTTAAAAACATATGTGTCTGCCTCTGCTCCGCCAATCAAGGTGTCGTCTCCCTCGCCACCGGTCATGGTATCTGCGCCATCTCCACCAGTCAGCGCATTGACCGCACTATTGCCAGTCAGAATATTGTCGAGCTCGTTCCCGGTGCCGTTGATCGCTACATTTCCAGTCAGCGTCAAGTTCTCTACATCGGCGCCGAGGGTATAGCTGGCTGCGCTCTGCACGGTATCGGTGCCGCCACCGAGCGACTCGACGACCGTATCACCCGCATCCACCGCGTAGGTGTCGTCGCCGGCACCGCCGATAAGCTGATCGGCGCCAGCTCCACCAGTGAGCACGTTGGCGGCATCGTTGCCGGTCAAGATGTTGTCCAGGTCGTTGCCGGTTCCGTCAATTGCCGTACTCCCGACCAGCGTGAGGTGCTCCACATTGGGCGTCAGCGTGTAGCTGACCGTGCTCTGCACCACATCCGTCCCTGCGTCTACAGCCTCCGCCACGATATCGCCGGGATCATCCACCAGGTAGGCATCGTTGCCAGACCCGCCGTCTAAAACATCAGCCCCGCTGCCGCCATCCAAAAGATCGTGGCCGGTTCCTCCTAGCAGCGTGTCATTCCCGGCTCCGCCGAACACCGTATCGTTCCCACCGTCAGTGTCCACCACATCGTTGCCGCCGAGCGCATCCACGACATCGTCGTCAGCACCGAAGGTGAGCACGTCGTCCCCTTCTGTCGCTGCAGGACCGGCAACCGTCAGCAAATCGGCTAATGCAACCTCACTTCCATCCGCAAAAGCCAGAGTCTCCACAGCCAGCGAACCATTGGCGCCCGTGGGATCAAAATTGGCGAGCCTCAGGGTATCTCCACCCGCACCCACTTGAATCGTCAGCGTCCGCGCGGCTGTATCGTGTACGAGGTTCAGCGCCTGCCGCGTAATACCGGAACCGAACAGAATCCGGTTGCCTTCGCCGGGCGCCGTCGCATCCTCAATCGTGTCCAGCCCATCGCCCAGATTGAAGACGTAGGTGTCGTGCCCGACGCCGCCCAGCAAACTGTCTGCCCCGCGACCACCGGCAAGCGTATCATCGCCCGCGCCGCCGCTCAGGGTATCGTTTCCACTCAGACCGGACAGCCGGTCCACCGCATTCGTGCCGGTGAGCGCGTCATTACCGTTGGTGCCCGTGACATCGAATCCCAGGCCGATCAATTCCTCGTACGTCAGAACCCGATCGGTGAATTCGAATGTATCAATGACCTTGGAGCCATAGACGTCGTTGGGGTTGAAATTCTCGATATGCACTTCGTCGCCCTCATTGCCATACCGGATCGCCAACGATCCCAGCCCCACACGGGGGTTGTAGGCGCCATAGCCCCCGCCAAAACTGATATTATTGCTGAAACCTGGCAAAGGAGGATTGTTCACGTGAATGGTGTTCCGACCCCCTGTCACATCAAGAATGAAGGTATTCCCTCCTGATCCGGCAACCAGAAAATTGTTTCCGCCGCCTCCGTAGAAAGTCGTGTGCCCGGTTCCGCCGATGAGGGTATCGTTGCCTTCCCCACCGACAAGGAAACTCGGCCCGTCCCCTCCAACGAGAACTTGATCGTCGGTGCTGGTGGCGGCGTCCCACAGCGTAAACAGATCGGCCGTGAGCCCGTCCGCAAACTCGACAGTCTGGACGGACGTCTGTGCATCTGTGAAGCCGTTGACCAAGAGACTGTCCCCGTTGGATCCGACCTGAATTTTCAATCCCGGGCCAAAGGCTCCCTGGACATTCTCGACAAACGTCAGGTCTGCCACGGTGATCCCGGCTCCGAACCGGATACGATCCGAATCGCCGTCGCTCTCATCAGTAATCTCTTCAAACCCATCGCCGCGATTGAACAGATAGATATCGTCGCCTCCCTGGCCTTCTAACACATCGGTTCCTGTCCCCCCGGCCAAGATATCGCTCAGACCACCTCCAATGAGGCGGTCATCCCCTCCTAACCCAAGCATGTGATTGGGAGCGAACGAAATGCCGAAGAGTTCTCCATCGTTTCCGTCCGTGCCACGAACGGTCACACCCCGGTCAAGCAACTGGGCATACGACAAGGTCGTTCCGTCAGCAAACTGGAAGGTGTCGACCGGATGGTCCCCCGCTGGATTGAAAGAATCGATGCTTGAGAAATGCAGCGCATCGCCATTCGAACCGGTCAGTATCCGTAGCGCGCCGACACCGGCCCCATCGGTTGGGTTATTTTCGTATTCAAGTCTCAAGTCATTAGACACAATGCCAGATCCAAACGAGACAATATTCTCTTCCCCCGGCAACACGCGATCGTCGATCAGATCGACCCCATCACCGAGATTAAAGACATAGGTATCCAGCCCATTCCCGCCGACGAGTAGATCGTTGCCATGCCCGCCCTCAAGCCGATCGTCCCCGTCCAACGCATGGATGACATCCACCCCGTCACCGCCGACGAGCACGTTCGCATTGTCCGTGCCCTGTGTGGGATTCAGCAGGTTGGCGAGGCCCACTTGGAACCCACCGGCAAATGCCACCCGCTCCACCACCATCGAACCGGCGGCTCCGGTCGGATCGAAGTCGGCCAGCCGCATCCCCTGGCTGGACGCGCCCACCGTGATCAGCAGACTCGTCGGCTCGTGCACGAAGCGCAGGTCGCTCGGCGCTATGGAGGCACCGACTTGGAGGCGATTCCCTTCCCCCGCTGCCGCCACATCATGGATCGTGTCCACATCACCATCGCTGAACGGCAGAAACGTGTACACATCATCTCCCGCGCCCCCATAGAGTTCATCCTGGCCGCCCAGCCCCCAGAGCGTATCGTTCCCAGCGCCGCCGATCAGGACGTTGGCGTCAAAATTACCGCTCAGCCGATTGTCCAGCTCATTGCCGGTTCCCGTGAACGAACCAATGCCGGTCAGTTGGAGGTTTTCGACATTCGCGCCGAGCGTATAGCTCATGGCGCTCGTCACGGTATCCACCCCTTCACCCGCCACTTCCACAATCTGATCCAGTGCGTCGAGAACGTAGTAGGAATCGTCCCCGGTGCCGCCGGCCAAGATATCCACCTCTGAGTCGATGTCTCCATTGAGGAAGTCAGCTCCGGAGCCGCCGAACAACATGTCGGCTCCCGGACCGCCATTGAGCACATCACGGCCTGCACCGCCGTCCAACACATCGTTTCCGAGTTGACCATCGAGCACGTCGTTTCCCGCCAGGCCGCTGACCCGGTCCACGGCATTGGTGCCGGTGATCGTGTCGTCGCCAGCCGTGCCGGTCAGATCGAAGCCCCGGTCAACCATCTGGTTGTAGCTCAGCGCCGTCCCATCGGCGAAGCGGAAGGTCTCGATCGCATGGGGCCCGTAGGCATTATTGGGATTGAAGTTGTCGCTGCGAATCGCATCCCCGCCTGTCCCAACCCGGATGAGCAATGTGCTCTGGTCGAGATCGAACCGCACGTCAGCCGGCGCGATGCCCGTGCCGAACAACAGCGTGTTGCCCTCGCCTGGGGCAGTCGTGTCGATGATCGTGTCCACCCCGTCGCCCGGATTGAACCGGTAGGTGTCGTCCCCATTCCCCCCGAACAGCGTGTCATCGCCGGCTCCGCCGGTCAACGCATCGGCCCCCTCATCGCCGCTAAGAAAATCGTTGCGCGCGTTCCCTGTCAGCGTATCATTGCCTCCGGCGCCGAACAGACTGACCGCCTCGAACGCCGACGTCGTGAAGATGTCACTCCCCTCCGTACCGTTCGCCTGCTCGAAATTGGCTGCGCCCAGATCATAGGTCACGCCGGCAAAGCCGCGGAAGTTGATCGTATCGACTCCGGCCCCGCCGTCGGCCACGTCGTCAGGGTCGATGGTGATCGTATCATTGTCGTCGCCACCCAAAAGCTGATCGGCACCCGCCCCGCCATCCAACGTGTCGAAGCCGGCGCCACCGTCAAGAATATTGTCGCCGGTGCCGCCGGTGATCTGATCGTTCCCGTCCAAGCCAAACGCGCGCCGGTAAAATTCCCCCATGTTGAGGACATCGCCGCCGTTCGTGCCAACCAGATCGAAGCCACGTGCGACCAGTTCGGTATGCGTCAAGGTGGTCCCGTCGGCGAATTCAAAGAGTTCGATGCCCGTCGGCGTGGTGGGATTGTTGGCATCGAAGCCTTCGATGTGAATCGCATCGCCGCCGGCGCCGACCCGAATCAGCAGCGAGCCCAGCCCGAGACTGAGGTCCGTGGACGAAATCCCCGCGCCAAAGACCAGCCGGTTGCCCTCGCCGGTCGTATCCTGAATCGTCTCGACGCCATCGCCGAGATTGAACACATAGGTATCGGCTCCCGTGCCTCCGGCCAGTACATCGGACCCTGCGCCACCCATCAACGTGTCATCACCGGCTTGGCCGAAGAGCTGGTCATCGCCCTCGCCACCGATCATACTGTCCGTGCCATTGCCTCCCTGCAGTTCGTCGTTGCCCGCATCCCCGGCTAAAGAGTCCGTGCCGTCTTGACCGAATAGCAGGTCGTTCCCAAGACCGCCGGCAAGTACGTCATCCCCCACGCCGCCTTGCAATTCATCCGCGCCATCGTCGCCGAAGAGACTATCCGCATCCTCATCACCGAATAACAGGTCGTTTCCCGTCCCTCCGAACAGCGTATCGGCCCCGATACCGCCTTGCAGTTCATCGTTGTCGGCCCCGCCGTCCAACAGATCGGCCCCTCCCGCATTGCTCGTCTGAGAGGGATTATTGAGCCCGTCGCCCACCAGTAGATCTGCGCCGGCCCCGCCCATGAGCGTATCGGTCCCATCACCGCCATACAGAGAATCGATCCCATCCCCACCGGCCAGCACATCGTTGTCGAGATCGCCGTAGAGCGTGTCGTTGCCGGCGCCGCCCGACAACGTATCGTTTCCGGTAAAGGCCAGCAGAAGGTCATCACCCGCGCCGCCCTCTTCGATATCGTCACCTTCTTCGCCGGAGAGAAAATCGTTGCCGAGACCCCCGACCAGCACATCGTTGCCAGCCAGCCCATGCAGTTCGTCATTGCCATCCCCGCCATCCAGGTAATCGTTGGCAGTGAAACTCCCCTGCGCCTTGCCGGTGGTATCGCCATACAGGATGTCGGCGCCGGCTCCCCCGAACAGCAGATCGTCGCCCCAGCCGCCGACGAGATTGTCGTCGCCAGCGCCCCCGTCAAGAAAATCCCGGCCATCGATGACACTGGATTCATCATTGTCGCCCGCGAGCCCATCGTTCCCGTCCCCGCCATACAGCCGGTCGTCTCCGCTGTTGCCGAACAGCGTATCGCTGCCGGCTTCTCCGAACACCTGGTCGTTGTTGACACCGGCCAGCGCAAAGTCGTTGCCTCCGCCGAGATGGACCACGAGATTCCCCGCTCCACCCCCCGAGGCAAAGGCGTCATCACCATCGCCAAAGGTGAACGGCAGGTCCGGCAGGCCATTGGCGTAGGAGCTTTCATCAATCAGCCGGATGCCCAGTTGGCCGCTCTGAAAATTCTCGTTGATGATGAGCGTATTGCCGCCGACCTGGGCAACGAGGTCTCCACCGGAAATGGTATAGGTGACGGCCCCATCCGCGCTGATGTAGGCGCCCTGCTGGGCCAGGCGAACGCCACCGGTCAGAATCTGGCCGTTGACGACAATCACCCCCTGCGCATCGCTGTCTTCGATCCGGTCATTGCCGTCGCCCGCGTTCCATAAATAAAAGTCCTTGCCCGCCCCACCTTCGAGCCGGTCGATGCCGCCCCCACCGGAGAGAATATTGCTGGCCGAGTTCCCGATAATCAGGTTGTCGAGGCTATTGCCATATCCAACCGTGGCAGTGCCGGTGAGGGTCAGATCTTCGACATTTGTGGTCAGGGCATAGTCCACCGAGCTCTGGACCGTATCGCTGCCGTTGTTCGCATACTCCGTGACGATATCGCCCGCATTGTCGACATAGTACGTGTCATTGTCGGCCCCTCCCGCCATCCGATCCGCCCCCTCGCTCCCATCCAGAATGTCGTTCCCTTGGTCGCCCTCCAAGTAATCGTTTCCCCCTCCACCGATGAACGCATCGTTTCCGCCACCGCCGTAGAGATGATCCTCTGCCCCGCTCCCAACAAGGCTGTCAGTTCCGGAACCGCCAAAGTAAAACCTCTGATCGGTGGTAAAAATTGAGTTGGTGGCAATTTCGTACCGAACTTGGCCAGTCGCATCATAGTCCACGAAATGAACATTGCCGGAAGAGGTGGTGTCATCCGCCACATTGAGCGCAATCTTTTCCCTGAGAAACAGCTCGCGGTCTTTAAGGTACTGTTCGGTCAATGTTCCTGTGCCATCAGGCTGTGCCAGATCCAAAGCACCATCTATGTTGTGACTGACGTAGATTGCCGCTGCCGCTGCACTGTGCCCCACTACTGCAAAGGAGTTCAGTTCACGAAGAGCGTACCGATACGCCACTCCATCCGCAGACTGAGCTTGCAACACGATCCCACCTGGAATGTCCTCCGTGAGATCGACCACATGAAATGGTACGGACGGCAGCGAGGAAGTTAGTGTATTCAGATTGGCGTAATAAGTATTCCGGTTCGTCTGATCAGTGTCCCCGGACATGAACGCTGGAGTGGCAACAAAGCTTGGGTCATTAGGCTGCCCAAAGAGCTTGCGTAGCGCATCCAGGGCTGTGCCCAAACTACGATCCGGTTGATTGGCAGAGGCACGTGCAATGTCGCCGATGTCCGGCAACGTCAGATTGGTCGGATCGAGTCGTTCAAAGAGACCATACAAGGCCAACGCATCAGTGAGCGTGGCAATGGCGTGATTACTGAGTGGCGTTCCAGTTGGGATAAATACATCGAGGAGCGCACCAAAGTGCTGGCCAAGACCCGCAATGGGTGAAATGCCATCGAAAGCAACCAGATTGGTAATACGTGAATCTAGCTGGGTCGGACTCTGCACACCCAAGTTCGTCAAGATCGAGCTGATCGCTCCCCCAAACCCAGGCGCATTGTAGGTGAAGGCCTGCGCGACCTGGGGATTCTCCTTTGCCAGGGCCTGGGCCAGAAATCCGCCAAGCGAATGGCCAACGACTGTGAAAGAACTGCCATTAAGCAATATTTGATTGAGGTTGTTGACATAGCTTCTCAACGCAAGATACTGCGGATTTAAATTTTCCGAACCGAGAATTGCGAGGTTCACGAAATCAATCAAAATGTCAGCAGGATCATTGGTACCCTTAATAGCAAGGACCCTTTCTACTTGTGTCTGCCCCTGAGCGGGGATCTTTTCAAATACGGTGGCCGAGAAGCCTGTAACGGAGGGATCACTCACGCTGGCTACCGTGTAGGTGGCAACGAACTTGTCAGCCGACACTTCAGAAAAGCCAGCCGCAATAAGCGCATTCCTATAGTTGTCTCCTGATATTCCTACTGAAAGATTGGCATAGGCCGCCATCGACAGTTGGGCAAATTCAAAATAGGATTCGATTGATCCTGCCATGGGATCCTCCTATAGAACTTAGTTGAAGAGCTCAGAAACAACCGGGCAACCTCGCTGCCAGGGCATTCTAGGGAGTAGCGCATTGCTGTCTTCAATTTGATTTTGTTCAAGGAGGGCCTCGGCTATCCCCAGCATAGCGTAAGCCCTGACATACTCACTAGACCATTGCCTCATCCAGACCAATGATTCCTGGACACCAGTAGCTTTGACCTGTGTTTTGGCCAACTCCCGGATCTCCCGAACAAGATTTCTCGCATAGATCCACTTTCCCCGATAAGCATGTGCGACCTGCCTTGCCCCGACTAGATTCCCTTGCCGAACAAGTAGCTTAATGATTTCGGGATAAACATAACCGCGGTTGAAATCATCGTCAGAAATTTTCTCAATGACTTCAAGTACTCCCGTAGTATCTCCCGCTGCCGCTTTTATAACGGCTACTGCCTTCTGTGAAAACCGTGCCTTCACCTCGTCTTTGAATGTCATCTGCTTCGCCAAAACTGGAGCTTCCTGTGCAAACCGCTTGATCACAGATAGAGGATGAATTCCATCTCGCTCCTCGGTTTCAACCAGCACTGTGACGAGATGCCGCATTGCCTCAAGCTTGTCATAGCCGTCTTGAGTGCTCTCCAAGAGGGCTAGTGCAGTGCGTATGTCGCCGGTGCGAGTAGCAAAGTGGCGGGCTACACGGAGCGCTTCGGCCTTTTCCTTCTCTCCCTCAATCGCGTCCATAGCTTCTTTCAGCAGACGGGCCGTTCGGATTGCTGCTTCCTGCTGATGCAGACCGAGCTGCCATTGACCTATATCGTGCAGTACCCGTACCCGTTGGTTCGGAGGAAGATTGCTCATCCCGCTGATTGCCTGCGCAAGTAACTCAGCACCACCTTTCGCGTCTCTGATAACGGACCTGGTCCATGCAATACATCCCAGGAGACCAGCGCGAGACAACGGCTCCAATCCATCAGTTAGTTGGATTGCCCTCCGAAGTGTCTCCTCTCCTTCCGCTCTCTGACCACCCTCGAGTTGAGCTTTCCCAATATACTGAAGCCTTCCGACAATGAGCGGCAACTCAGAGCGTGGCGGAATTTCCCGCTGCGTTAGTCGAACGCTCTCAGCGCTCCCGGGAGAATCTCCAAGCACGGCTTGAGCGACACTCACATGTGTAAATGCTAGTGCGCGATCATCAGCGGATTTGACTCTCTGAGCAGCCTGCAGGGCGCGCTGCATGGTCTCATTGGCTCGCGCATCGCCTGCGTTTGCCAAATCACGCGCAAGCAAGGAAAGAACGACGGCCTCATCGCGATACCGCCAGTCTGGTATCTGTTCTTTCGCCAAATTGGCTTCTGCCACCTTTTGTGCTGCATCCAGATGTCCCGTGTCAGCAAGCATCTTGATCAGAGCAAGCAGGGTACCCGTAACAAGTTTGCTCTGCGCAGCCGTCGCTACAGCTTCATTGACTTGCCCATACATGACTTGGGCAAATGCGAGGTACCAGGGTTGTTTGGTTGTGACTGCTGCCGACAAATCTCCGATTCGAAATTGCGCCCTCTCGATTTCGTTGATCAGGTTCTCTTTGTTATTCTGAAGATCCTTGATTGCCATCCCCCGAGTTGTTAGACGATTTGGCAGCTCTATCCCTTCCGCCACTTGTCGAGCCTCTTTCAAAATCTTCCGCACCTCGACCAGCGCGGCTTCTTTTTCCGGCGTCAACCACGCCGCCGTTGGCGGCTGCACCGGTGCCGCCACCAACGGTGACGCACTCTGCACCTGCGGCGCCGGCCCCTCCGTCACCCCCGCCCACACGCCGCTGCTGAGCGCCCCAATCAGCGCAAGCAGGAACAGAATCTGCAAAGACCTCTTTCTCATGCCGCCATCCTTTCCATTTACTGAATCGTCACAGTGCGACTTACTGCTCGCCCTAAAACCTGGCATTCTTGTTCCGCATGACCGTGCGGGCACCAGATCGTTCCTCCTAGACATTTTTCCTGCATCGGGTTATCTTGTGTCTACCCAATGTGCCCTGCGATGCAACCATGAACGAAATTATCTTCCTTGTCGAAGAAGCCCCGGAAGGCGGGTATACTGCTCGCGCACTCGGCGTCTCCATCTTTACCGAAGCCGCCTCGCTCGCTGAATTGCCCGCCAAGGTTCGGGATGCCGTCCACTGCCATTTCGATGAGTCCTCCCTCCCAAAACTGATCCGGCTCCATCACGTTCGCGAAGAAGTTCTGCCCGTATGAAATTGCCCCGTGACCTGTCTGGCGAGAATCTCGCTCAGACGTTGGGGATATTGGGCTACCACATTACGCGCCAGACCGGCAGTCATCTTCGCTTGACCACGCAGGAGCGCGGCGAACACCATGTGACTATTCCACGCCACCCTGCCCTCCGCGTCGGCACACTGTCCAGCATCCTTGCCGATGTGGCCACACACTGTGACCTCAGTCGTGAAGACTTACTGGCTCGCCTCTTTGGTTAATCTCACCCTCACCCGCTGTCATCATTTTTTACCTGATCGTCACAGTACAGCTAATCCGATGCTCTGCGATCTGGCCATGTTCCGTACGCTTGAGCGTGACCTGCCCTGTGTAGGCCCCCGACGTCCACGGTGCTGCGTTCTGCCGTTTCTTGCCGGCATACACGAACCGGCGCGCCTGGCGGCGGTCTACACGTTGCTCTGACTCAAGCATCACCTTGTTGTCCGGACCTATGAGCTGAAACTGGATCTGATCGCCTGCTTCGACTCCAAGGATATCCACCCAGAGCACAAGTGCCGGGGACTGTGCGTTCGGCGTCAAACTGTCGGCATGACCGCTTCGTATCATTTCCACATTAGGCTGTCCGCCGGCGATCCCGGCGTTATAGAGCGCGACATCCTCGTAGATAACAGAAGCATCTTTCTTCCACAGAGGATGCCCGGCAACTTCACAGCCGGTACTCATCGGCTGTCCTGTGAAGGGATCTACCACGTCCTTCTGATGCCGCACGGTGAGATGTAGATGGGGAAATTCGGTTTTACCGGAGAGACCGACCTGGCCGAGCGCTTGCTCAGCGGTGACCTGCTGACCTTCTTTCACCAGCAAGCTACCCCGTTTCATGTGGCAATACTGTGTTTCCCATCCATTGCCGTGATCGACGATAACTCCATTGCCGCATTCGCGCCCGACGACGAGTTTTCGTAATGCCTCGTCGGTGAGCTTGCGATCTTCGACTCCGTCACGCACGCGCCGGACCACTCCCGAAGCTGCTGCGAGCACGGTCATGCCCTGCTCCATGACTGATGTGTCTCGAATGGCAATGTCCACGCCGTCATGCCCGTCATACGACCGGCCCCGACAACGAAAATCTCGCGCGTCCTTTCCCGAATCCACATCCACATAGTTGGCGACCCAACAGGTCTCACCGATTCGACAGGCCACAGGCCAACTCAATTCAAACCGTTCATTGGTCGGCGCCGGTCCCGTCTCGCTTGCCGCCGTTGCGCCGAGCCAAAGCAGTACCAGTGCCCTGCCTCTCCAACTCACGCCTGCCCCTTGGGTTCTCCTTTGCGCGGCGCGGCCTGGCGGCGCAGACTCATAAGCTGTCTGTTGCAGTTGCTGTTGCAGCCGTACGAGCGCGTCCAGCGGCAGCGCAATGCGTGCTGTGCGGGTACCGCGCACGCCTTTTGGAATCGGTTTGTTCTGCCGGATGGCCTGCCCCAATGCGTTAAAGAGCGCGGGCTCGATGAAGCCAAAATCCACATGGGCGATTCCCTGCGCCACGCTCACGGCCGTATAGTTGGCCATCATGGGCTGCTCGGTGGCATTGCCCGGCGCGAGTTGAACGTTTAGCGTAATAGCTTTCTCAGATGGTGCAGCTTTTTCGGACTTTTCAGGCTTGTCAGACTGCTCGGCCATGGTTCCTCCTTACCAGTCAGAAAATAGTTAGGAATAGAATCTAAATGGGAAGGCGAAGCCTACGCTCGCCCCCATGCCCTGTCAAGCCTGGTTTGCGGTGAATCCTGGTTGGATGACCGCTAGGCAGAGAACCGGCTGGCGAGGTCGCTCGGTTTGAAGACGCCGCGTTCGGTGATGATGGCGGTGATGAGGGCTGCCGGAGTGACGTCGAAGGCGGGATTGAGGACTTCGACACCGGCGGGGGCAATCGAGGGCCCGCTGTGTAGAGTGGTCACTTCGTTTGGGTTGCGCTGCTCGATAGGAATCTGATCGCCGGATTTCGTAGCGAGGTCAATCGTGGAATGGGGCGCGGCCACATAGAAGGGAATGTTGTGGGCCTTGGCGAGCACGGCCACTGAATAGGTCCCGATCTTATTGGCCACGTCACCGTTGGCGGCGATGCGGTCGGCGCCGACGATGCAGAGGTGGATGCGCCCCTGCTTCATGAGCGAGCCGGCCATGCTGTCAGTGATGAGCGTGACCGGAATCTTATCCTGCATCAACTCCCAGACGGTCAGGCGCGCGCCCTGCAGGACGGGCCGCGTTTCATCGGCCAGCACGCTGATCTTCTTCCCCTCTTCCCACGCCGCGCGGATAACGCCCAGTGCCGTGCCATAGCCGGCCGTCGCCAGCGCGCCCGCATTGCAGTGGGTGAGAATGGTCTGACCGCTTTGCACGAGCGCCGCGCCATGCTTGCCCATCGCCTTGTTCATGGCGATGTCCTCGTCGAGAATCCGCTGGGATTCTTCGGTCAGCGCGCGCTTGATCTCTGACACGGGCTTTGCGCGCAACTCGGCGAGCTTCCGCTTCATCCGTTCGATCGCCCAAAACAAATTGACGGCGGTCGGCCGCGTGGCCGCCAGCTCGTCGCAGATGCCGGTGACGGCCTTGGCAAACTCGTCATAGGACGTTGCCGTTGCTGCTTGTGCGCCTAACGCAACGCCCATGGCCGCGGTCACGCCGATGGCCGGCGCGCCCCGTACTTTCAAATGACGGATCGCATCGGCCACCATCCGATAGTCACGGCAATCGAGAAACTCGACTGCACCAGGCAGCCGGCTTTGATCCAGCAACCGCACCGCTCCGTTTTTCCATTCAACTGTGGGGATCATGGTCTTGCGTTTAACGATTCACGGTTAGCGATTCACGTCTTTACGGTCGCCGGCCCTGATGCTCCAGAATTGTAATCATGATTAAGATCAAGGCGGCCTGCGCCAGGAGCATGATCGCCTCCGCCGTCCCCGCTTTGCGCAACACGATCGCCGCCAGCCCCAGGCAGATGGTCAGCACCCAGATCATGGCCACGCTGGCCTGCCGGTTTCCCAGCACACGCTCCATCCGGTGGTGCAAATGGTCCGTGCCGACATAATCAATCCACTGTTTGACCGTCTTGACCTTCCCCGTCACCATCCGCTCGACCGTAATGTGGATCATGTCGTAGATCAGCACGCCGAAAATCAGGAGCGGGTTACTGAAGGACACGATGGGGTTGTTGTCCGCCCAGTTCCCCTTGACCGCCAGGCAGGCCAGCGTGAACCCTAGAAATGTCGATCCACCATCACCTAGAAATACAAGAGCTTGCTTCCTAAATCTAAAGTTATACGGGAGGAATCCAATTCCGGCTCCGATGATGGCCACGGCCAGCCAGGCGAGCCCCGGCTGGCTGGTGTCGAGCGCGACCGCACCCATGAATAAGGCAATCAGCACTGCCAGCCCGGAGGCCAGTCCGTCCATCCCATCGAGGAAATTGAACGCATTCGTGATGCCGACGATCCAGATGAAGGTCAGCAGGATGTTGGCTGCATCGCCCGAAGGCCCGTCCGGAAACAGCGACAGCACCTTGCCCGAATAGATGACCAGCCCTGCTGCCGCCAGTTGTGCGACGAGCTTGCTCCAAGCGGGCAGTTCCCAGGCATCGTCCAGTATCCCGACGATCAACAGCAGCGAGCCCGCCACCAGAATCGCCGCCATCCAATCCTCCAGGATGGAATTGACCAGGATGGCGCTGACAAATCCCAGGTAGACGGCAAGCCCGCCGATCCGCGGAGTGGGCACCCCGTGGATTTTCCGCTCGCTCGGCTGATCCACAAAACCCCATCGCGTGCCGAGGACGATACTGGCCGGCGTCAGCGTGAAGGTCGCCGCAAACGAGAACAGGAGAACATAGAGCCACCGGATTCCCTCTGAAGCGAATTGCTCGCGCACGGACGGAATCAGCAAAGCTCCGACACCGGCGAACCCGAGGCCGGTTGCCAGCGGCAGCCACAAGGCTGTGCGGGCCGGCTGCAACGATTGAGATGTCTGGGCAGTCATGCCAGCTCCTCGCGCAGCACCGTGACGACGCGCCTCACCATCCTGTCGGTCATGGACGGATAGATCGGCAGGGATAAGGCGGTGCGATGGGCTTCTTCGCTTTCCGGAAAGCCCTTGAGATTCAGATACCGATGGAGCGGCCTGAACACGGGCCGATGGCATTGCACGCCGCGCCGATCGAGACGCGCCATGACCTTCTCCAGCCCACTATGCCGGCCATCCTGCAGCCGGATCACATAGCGGTAGAAACAATGGGTGCGGCCTTTCGGAATGACCGGCAAGCCGACACCGGCACTCGCCAGCGCCTTGCGATACATCTCCGCAATGGCCCTGCGCCGACGAATAAACTGCCGCAGGCGCCGCACTTGACTGAGACCCAGCGCCGCCTGCAGGTCCGTCATCTTCCGGTTGAAAGCGCCCGGCACCAACAGCGGCTCCTCGTCATATTCCCGCAGCACCCGTCCCCTCTCGAGGACCACCGCCTTGCGGGACAGCAACATGCCGCCTTCTCCCGTGCAGAGCAGCTTGGTCGCATAGAAGGAACAGACCGCCGCCACGCCGACGCTCCCGACCGGACGTCCCTGCTCCGTCGCCCCGAGCGTCTGCGCGCAATCCTCGATGAGCGGCACGTGCAAGGCCTGCAGCCGGGTCAGGTCGGCCGGCAATCCGAAGAGATGCGGCACGATGATGGCGCGCGTCCGTTTCGTCAGCGCTTTCTTCGCCCGGATGGGATCGATCGTGTAGCTGCCGGGCTCGATGTCCACGAGCTTCGGCACGGCACCGATTTGGTGGACCGCCAGCCACGGCGCGGCGCAGACATAGCTTGGCAGAATGACTTCATCCCCGCGCTTCACACCGAGAGCCAGCAGCGCCAGTTTCAGCGCCGCCGTGCCCGAGTTCACGGCCACCCCTCCCCGCACGCCGACAAACGCCGCCATGCGGCGCTCGAACTCCTCGACGCGCGCGCCCTGGGCCAGCCAGCCGGAACGGACAACCTTCGCCACCACCCGCGCATCCTGCGCGTCGAGCGTGGGCCGGGAATGGGCGATGAGCGGAGCCGGCATCATTCGTGCTGGATATTGATGAAGAGCCGCAGCGGCACGAAGGCTTCCGCGTTTCTGACGCGCCCCTGGATGCCGCGGAAATGGGCGGAGGAACGGATGATGTCCACGATGGTGAGTCCTTCGATGTTCGTCTTCATGACCTGCGACTGGTGGGCCTTCAGCGCATTGATCTTCTTCTGCAAGACGGGATCGATGTCCACGAACACCGTCGGAGAAAAATTCTGCGAGGTCGGCCCCTCGTAGAACAGCACGTTGCGCGTGTAGCGGGTCGCCGTCACCGTGCTGACGGCCAGATGGCGGTGATCCTGATGGGTGTCGTCGTGATAGTGGACGAAGATGAAATGCGGGTCCACCGCCTTGACGACCCGCTCGATCTTGCGGATCAGTTCCTGCCCGGCCGGGACTTTCGTGTCGGGATAGCCGCCCCAGAAAATTTTCTCCGCGCGCAGATGCCGCGAGGCGCGCTGTTGCTCCCGCTTGCGCGCCGTTCCCTTCCCGCCCTGCTCGCCCGCCGTCATGACCATCAGAAACACCCGATGGCCGTTGAGGGCATACTTGATGAGCGTGCCGCCGCACCCGGCCTCGATGTCGTCCGGATGCGCCCCCAGCGCCAGCACCCGGATCCGTTGGTCCTGCTTGGTCGCCATCAGCCTCTCTCCCGCCCTTCCGTTCTTGTACTGCGGAGACTGTGAAGCGACTGCCCCCCGCAGGTCAAGAGTAAATCAATTGCCGACAGGCCGGGCACAAACGGCTCGTAGCACTGCCGGTAGACGGGATGCTGAAACTCCTGGACTTCGACCGGAATGCCGGCCGCTTCGAATTTTTTGAAATCCATATACCCCTTCGCGCCGGCGCCGGCCAGATAGGATGTCGCGCCGACGGTCCGGCAAATCCCGATCAGGCGCTCCGTCGGCTCTTCCGGGAGCTGCATGTCCGACGAGAGGCGCACTGGGGTCTTGATCCCGAACTCGCCGAGCAGCCACCGGAGCACGGCCATATTGAGATCCGCCAAACGATCCCACGCCTGTGCGTAGATCGCGCGCAGACCGGCCATCACCGGCTCGCGATGGGCCGCCTGGGCATAGTGCATCTCCAGGGCCTTCAGGTGTTTCGCCCGCCAGTCCGTGGTTTGATTGATCCGCACGTCTTTAATATGCTGTCCAAAATCATGCAACACGGGCACCGTCGCCCACTGCCAGCCCTGGGCGATACGGATGCGGTTGCGGTTCTGCCATTCGTTCTTCTTGAACTGAACGGAATCGAGCACCACGAACAGCTCGGCCCGATCAATCTTGTCCAGATAGCCGAGCCAGGGCAGAAACTGCGGCTGATGAATGGCGATTCGCATCTACGATGGTCCGGCCGACCCCGGTTTCACGAAAATCGGATTGCTGAGAATTTCACCCTCCCCGTGCACTTCCACGCGGTAGTACGCCCCGTGACCGGCCGGCAGCGCACGATCCACGAACCGCTGACTCAGCGGGAGATTCCCGGTCGTGCGGGCAACAACTTGTCCCGATCTGACGATCACAAGCGTGACGGGCTTTTGCCCGGCTGCCGACCCCGAGACATCCACCCGGATCGCCACGTCCTCGGCCCCGTTCCGCGTGAACACGTCGCCAGACGTCGCCGTCCGTTCGCCATCGTCGATTCCGACGTCGAAGCGCTCCAGGCGCCATCCCAGGACGCGGTTCGGCTCCGCCACGGCATAGACGCGCCCGGTGCGCATGGCTTCCACCACTCCGGCCACGCTTCGCTCACGCACCCGGAGCACATTGAGCACCTGGTTCAATTCGATCCCGGCTTCCCCCGGCGTATGAAACGCAATTTCCCCATAGGCAAACGGCGGGGCCGTCCGCCGCGCGGCGAGATAGTCCGCCAGCAGCCGGTCCCAGATTCCGCCCGGCTCGGCTGCCGTTCTGGTGTCCTGATACACGCCGCCGAACCCGGCATACCCGGTCGTGCGCGGCAGGATGTCCGTATAGGGATCGGTCTTGACCGTCACCGTTCCCAGCGGACCGAAGGCATGGACGCTGACATCGCGCGCTTCCGGCATGGACCACACGGCCACGCCGCCGTGGGCCGACACCACATCGATGACGGCTTGATAGGGACGATCTCCAAGATCGGCGTCATACTGGCTGAAGACCGGCGTGGCAAACGGCCAGGCATTCGCGCTCAACAGCATCGCCGCTACAGCCAGCCCCGTCGCAGGTATCCGGTGCCGGCGCTCCACACGATGCACTACCACCCCCACGCGAACCGACCGGTAACTCCGGTGCCGCCACAACCACAGCGCCGGCAGCAGCAACAGGGCCGGCAGCATGTTTGCCACGGCGGCCAGTCCAAACTGCGATGAACCGTCATTGCCGGTCACCGGCAGGGCCTGGTAATCCTCCTCGCGGACCAGCCCGAACACCAGCAGATTTCGCTGGGTGTTGTGCATCGTGAGATTCCGATCCAGCAAGGAACCGGTCCAATAATAATGGGGACCGACTTCGACGCCCGGCACCAGCAGCACGCGGGGATGCCGGGCCTGGGTCTCTTCGATCTCTTTCAGAAACCGCCCAATGCCGTGCTGCACCACCGACGGCAATGACACGGATCGGCGAAACACCCCCCGGAGCGGCGGTACGCCATACTCATACCGCAGCACGAAATTCTCGCTCAGAATCAGCGCGTCGATCCCCATCCGCTCGGCACGTTCGGCCAGTTCGTCCAGCGTCAGGCTGCCCGTGCTGACGGCGCTATGGATGTGAAACGCCGCCACCAGCGGCTGGTGCGACGGAGTGGGCTCCGTCGCACCGAACGCGGAACCGGCAACGCCGATCGCGCAGACCACGACTGTTCCCATCAACGCGACGATCTGATTCATGCCGCCGCCCCGGTCTTCATGGCCTCTTCATAGAGCGACTCGATGGACCGGATCATCGCGGCTTCGCTGAACCGGTTGCCGATCTGTTTTGCCGCGGCGGCGCCCAGTTCACGTGCCCATGCCGGGCGATCCAGCAGCGCCTGGATCGCCGACGCCAGCGCATCCGCATCCCCCGGCGGGACCAGCAGACCCGTCACGCGATCCTCAACGACCGTCGGCACGCCTCCGACACGACTGGCCACGACCGGTCTCCCCGCGGCCATCGCTTCCACCAGAGCCCGGCCCATACCTTCATTCAAGGAGGGCAGCACGAACACATCCATCGCTGCCACGCACTCCGCGACATCGCTCCGCCTGCCCAGGAAGCGAAGCGAGGACCGGATGCCCAGTTTCTCCGACAGCACTTCGAGCTCCCGATGCAATTCACCGCTTCCCACGATCACGCCGCACACGTTCGGGTATGCCGGCTTCAATTTCGCCAGCGCTTCGATCAGATACCGATGTCCTTTCACCGGCGTCAGCCAACCGACGGACCCGACAATCGTCGCCCCCGCCGGACATTCAAACCCAGGCGGGAACCCGTTCCGTCCTCCGCCGCCGGCCCGCTGAAACCGGTCGAGTTCGATGCTGCTGGGCACAACCGCCACCTGATCGGCCCGCCCGATCCCGCGTACGCGATATTCCTGCCGTTCGTCCTCCGTCAGCGCGATGCACCGTGTCATCCATCGCGCCAGCAGGCGCTCCATCTGCACAAAGACCCACGATGCGATCCGTCCGAAATGGCCGTAAAAGATGTGCCCGTGCGGCGTATGCACCACGACCGGCACCCCCGCCAACCCGGCCGCCAGCCGGCCCAGCGCGCCGGCCTTCGAGGTATGCGTATGGACGATCGCCGGCTGCTCACGATGAAACAGCCGCCACAACGCCCACCACGCTGCCAGATCCTTGATCGGATGGATGTTGCGCACGAGCGTTGGAATACGCACCCACCGGACGCCGGCCCGGCTCAAACGGCGGCAGTTCTCTTCCATCGCCTCATGGCCGCCCTGCGCCTCGACTCCGTAGGGAGTTCCCATCACAACGAGCGGTTCAAACTGTTTTTGATCATGTCCCAGTACGGTCTGCATGACGACCTGGGCGGACCCGCCCCAATCGAGCCGGGTAATCACATGCAACACCTTCCTGACCGCCATGTCACGCCCCGGCATACGATGACCCGGCTCCGGCGCAGGTTTCCCGAAGCGCCTTGTCCAACTGCTCGCCATGCCTCGCCCATGTATAGTCCCGCTCGACCAGCGCCCGGCCTTTGGCGGACAATCGCTCGCGTTCACCCGGGATGTCGCGAAACCGCTCCAGGACACGGCGAATGCCGGCAGCCAATGCCTGCGCATCGGACCCGTCGGCCAGCAGGCGTGGGTCCACGCGCGCCAGCACTTCCGGAATGGCGCCGACGGGCGTGCCCAGCACCGGCACGCCGCAGGCCAGCGCCTCGACCGTCACCAGCCCGAACCCTTCCAGTTCCTGGGTCGGCATGACCACCAGATCGGATGCCTGGAAGTATTTCGGCAGATCGTCTTCAGGAATCGATCCCAACAAACGCACGCGACCGGACAATTGCAGGTCCCGGATCATGCTCTCAAGCGCAGGCCGGAGCATGCCCTCCCCGGCAATCAGCACCAGACAGTCCCCGGCCCCAGGCCCCAGTTCCACCATCGCCTGCAACAGATTGCCCAGTCCCATTCTCGGCTCGAGGCGGCGCGCCGTGAAGAGAATGACTTTATCGAGCGGCAGGCCAAGCTGTCGCCGCACCGCAACCGGATCGGCCGGCGGACAAAACCGCACGGGATCGGCGGCGCCCGGGATAACCCGGATGCGGAACTCAGGAATCCCGTGGATGCGCTGCACCCGCTGTTTCATAAACTCGCTGAGCACGATGACGGACGCACAGCGCCGCATGACCAGCCCCTCCACCCATCGCCGTGCCCGCACGTTGAGGCCGCGGATCAGGCGGGCGAACCCGTTACGAGCCGTCGGAGTCCGGGACGCATATTCCTCATGGGACAGGGAGTGGCACAGATAGACCCACGCGCAGGCCTGCGCACGGCGACGCAACAGCGGACCCAGGCCTGCCAGCGACTGGTGGATCAGCACGCAGTCCACACACTTCGATGCGCGGGCCTGATCGAACGCCCGGACGGATCGGCACACCGACGACCAGACGAACGCCGGCGCATGGCTGCGTGTCACGGCATAGCGATATTCCATCGCCCCGCCGATCGGAACCTGCGGGCGTTCATCGCCGGGCCGGGTGCGCGACACGACGGCCACCTGGTGCCCCAGACGCTGCAGGGCCAGCGCCTGTTCCCGCAGAACCCGTTCCGCCCCGCCCAACACCGGGTCGGCTGTCACTTCAGCCAGCAGAATGATATTCATAGGTTCGCCGCCATACACCCTTACACCGATCGCGAGGCCAGAAACCCAAGAAGATAATCACGGTCCCGACGCGCGGGATCCTCACGGCCCGATTCAAACTCCGCGCGGCTCTTCGCCTGCAACACGGTGAATCCGGCCTGGCTCAAATCCGCCAGCGCTTCTTCGCGATCGTACATATGGAAGAACACCGGCACCGGCGATCCGGCCCTGCTGATCCGCGCCGTCCACCGGTCATAATCCCCGAGCGTCGGCACTCCCAGTCCGCGCAGAATCCGCCTCCACAGGTTGACCCAGGCAAAATACAGGCGGAACTTCACGTGGCAGCGACGGTTGTGCGTCGTCATGGCCAGCATCCCGCCGGGACGGAGCGATTGCCGGACCGCGCGCAGCGCGCCCGTCCGTCCGCCGCGATCCGGCACGTGCGCGATGACCTGCCCCAGCATCGCCACGCCGTCGAAGACTCCATCCCGGAACGGCGAAGCCGTGGCGCTCGCGACCACCGGCAGCACCGTGACGCCCTGGGCCGACGCATATCGGCGGGCCGCCCGGACCATCGCGGGCACGAGATCCATCGCCACGACACGAATCCCCCGTCTGGCCATCGGCACCGCTTCACGCCCGCCGCCGCACCCGACATCCAGCACCAGATCGCCTGACGAAAACACGCCGACCAGCGCGTCTTCAAATCGGGTCAGCCCCTGACCGGCCAGCGCGGCAAACTCCGCCACTTCGGCCGGGTCCTCGTATTTGCGCCTGACGACCGTTTCGAGATCAGGACGGCTCATGCGCTACCTCTCACCCGCTGCCACAAACGATAGCCCCACGCGGCCGGCCCCTGCGCGGCCAATTCCATCCATCGCCATGCGGCATAGACCGCGGGACGCACGATGAGATCATATTCGCCGAGAAACACGATCATCTCGGCATTGAACTTCCGCTTGAAGTCGTAGACCCCGTATTCGGGATCGGACGGATCCGGCGCGGCCGACGGGATGCCCCGCATGTCGTAGCAACGGCAGCCCGCATCCCACGATCGCGTGATCGCGGTCCACTGCAATAAATAGGTCGGCATCAAGTGGCGTTCTTCGGCAACCGACGCGCCGTACATGTACCAGGCCAGCGGCCCGAAACGAAGCACCTGGATGGCCGCCAGCAAAGAACCTTCATGCTCGGCGAACAGGTATTCGCCGAGCCCCTTCTGCACGCAATGGCGCCAGATTGCTTCATGGAACCGCGCGCCGCGGACCGGAAATCCCTTGCTGCGTCCCGACTGCCACAGAAGGCGATGGAAGGTCCGGCAGGCCTCCTCATCCGTCCGCGGGGTCACGGTCACGCCTTTCCGCTCGGCCAGTTTGATGTTGTACCGGGTCTTATGAGGCAACGCGTCGAGCAATTCCTGCGGCCCCCCGTACCGGTCCAGCGGGATGCGCATGACCTGCGCCGGCTGCAGAATACGAAACAACCCGTGCTTCTCCTGGCGGCGAAACCCCATCCGCTCCAACGCGGCGTGCGCCTCCCGTCTGTCCTCCGGAACCGCCGGGTCCGCCTGCACCAGAAATGCCCGCTGCTCGGACGCCATCTGGCGGAGCGCGGCGGCCATCGCGTCGACAAGCGACGAGTCGGCGTAGTCGATCACGAGGCCGCGGGGGATATAGAGGACGCAGGGGCTGAACCCGAGGAGTTGGCGCTGCAACACAAGCGCGGCCGCGCACATTCCGCGCGCGTCTTCGAGACGCAGAAACCATGGACGCCACCCGGTGTCCCGCCGGACCTCCGCCCAGGCCCTCGATTGCATCAGATGGCCGTTGGGATGACGGCTGACGAACGCATCCCAGGCTTCACCGGGATCGTCGCTCCCGATCACCGTGCGGTAGGCCGCCATTACACCGTCCCCTTCACGTTTTCCCCGCCCCTACTTTGTCGAACACATTGAGCATCGCCTCCGTCATGCGCTCCGCCGTGAACAGCGCCGCGCGGGCGCGCCCTGATTCGGCCAGCCGCTGCCGGCGCGGCGCATCTTCCAGCAGCGTCTGCAGCGCCTGGCCCCAGGCCGTGAGGTTTTCAGGATCGACGCGCTCGGCCGCATCCTGCGTCAACTCGGCCAGCGCCGGCGCCGTCGAGCAGAGGACGGGGACACCGCAGGCCATGGCTTCCAGAACCGGCAGCCCGAATCCTTCATAGTGAGACGGGAACGCGAACAGCGCGGCGCCCCGGTAGAGGGCCGGCAGGTCCTCATCCGGCACCATGCCGATCATCGCAACCGGCCTGCAATCCTCCCGCGACCGGATCAACCGGTGCAGATCGGCCGGGACCGGCGTCCCCGCAAGCACGAGGGGGTACTGCCGTCGAAGAGATTCCGGCAGCGCCGCATACGCGCGCACCAAGGTGGTCACGTTCTTGTGCGGCCAAAATCCTCCGATATAAAACACGTACCCCGTCGACAGACCGTACCGCTCCCACACCTTGCGGTCGTCGACTGGGTTCCCCTGCTCGTAAAACCGCCGGCCAGTCGCCAGCGGGACGACGCGGAGTTTGGCCGGATCCGCATGGAGATCCCGTTGCACGTCCTGCGCGGAAGCCTGCGAATCCACCAGCGTCACCGAGGCCCGCTTGATTGCCAGGCGACAGAACAGGCGAAACGGAGGATTCTTGAGCAGATCGGAGCGGCGGACGTTATAGTCGGCGCGCCGGAAGAACGTCAGGTCGTGGATCGTGTTGACCACCGGCACCGTCCCCCTGAGCGGAATCTTGATATAGGGAGAGTAGAGCACGTCCGCCCCATAGGCTGCCAAGGCGCGTGCGAGCGTGACCTGGTCCCACCATGGGGTCCATCGCTCCGGAATTCTGACGATTGCGCAGTTCCCGGCCTTGACCCTGATTTCGCAGGTCGCATTGCCGATCAGGACAAAACGGTCGCGCGGCCTCAGCGCGGCGGCCGTTCTCAAAAATTCCTCCAGCACGCGACCGATCCCGGTCCGACGCCCCGGCTGCCACTCGCGGATGTCCACGCCGACGATCACGTCCGTCTCCTCAGCCGCGGTTGCCCGTTTTCTGCGCAAACCAGATCAGGCTTTCTCCGTTCAGCAGCATCGGCGAATTCAACTCCTGATCGGTTTCCGTCGGCTTCGAAAAGACCCGCTGCATCACGCCGGCCAACCAGCGCGGCACGGATGGCCGGACGGATCCATTGGTCTGCACGGCAAGATTGGAAAAGCCCGCCTCCGCCAGCAGGTGCTTCAAAATGAAATACGGGATGACCGTCACATGTCCGATACCTGTCACCTCCTGCGGATCGAACCAGAACAGCGTCCCGCGCAACGCGAACTTGATGCGCGACCGGAGGTTGTGAATGTTAGGCGTGCTCAACACCAACCGCCCCCCGGGGTGCAACAGCCGGTGAAATTCCAGGATCAGGGCGCGTGGATCGTGCGTGTGCTCGATGCCTTCCAGGCACGTCACGGCATCGAACGTTCCGTCGGGAAACGGCAGCGACCTGTTCATGTCCAGCACCACCGCCGGCTGATGCCGCATCGCCGCCGCCAGATCCGCCGCGACACAGGTGGCGCCTTCCAACTCCAGTTGTGCGGCAAACCCTCCGGACGCGCAGGGCACGTCCAGGATTTTCAAGCCCCGCACCGGGCGCAACCCGGCCAGCACGAGATCGTACACCCCCGCCGGCGCAATCCCCAGGCCACCCGGCTCAGCCATCGCGCCGGTCCGGCGCCTTGCCCGCCAGGGGCAGGTACCGCTCCAAATGATAGTCGGGCCGGCCTCGCTGGCGGTCCCAGATGATCGTGAAGATAAAATAATACTGGATGGCGGAGTTCAGACAGATCAGCAGGCCCGGCATCCCGTCCAGGAAGCCCCGCTTCCACACATACTTGTACAGAAAGATCAGCCCGGGCCTGACGAAAAAATACCAGGGCACGTTCCACCACGCGATCCGGACGCCTTTCCGGATGTACTCGTTCGCCGTCAGCGGCGCGAACTGCCGCGTCATTTTATTGAGATACTGCTCGAGGGATTCCGTCTGATGATGCACAAGATGGTGTTCAAGCCGGCCGATCCTCCCCGTGCACACGAACTGATCCAGCACGCTCATCGAGAGATCGTAGGCGCCCTTCCGCTTATTGAACAGCCTGAGAAACCGGTGGTCGAACCAGGAACAATGCCGGATCTCTCTCCCCAGAAAATGATTCAGACAGCGCAGGTAGTAGGCGTCGCAGTCAGGTCCACGGTCGAGCAGGGCCCGGATTTCCCTGGCCAGTGGCTCGGGCACGATCATGTCCGCATCCACGGACAGAATCCACTCGTAGGATGTCTGCCGGAGTGCATAGGCTCGCTCGGCCGGGAAACTCTCGAAATCCTTCTCGAACACTTTGGCGCCATGCGACTTGGCAATCTCACGGGTCCGGTCGGTCGAATGCCCGTCCACGAGCACGATCTCGTCCGCCCACGCGACGGAGCGCAGACAGTTCTCGAGATGGTCCTCGGCATTTTTCGCAATGATGGCCACCGACACTCGCTCGCTCATCCGTTCTCCCCTGACACGCACACTCCGCGGCACACCTGCTGCGTGATCATGTCAGCCTCACGGTTTTCCCCAGGCCGACTCGTAGACGGCCATGACGGCGGCCACGTAGCCGTCGACGGTCAGGCGCTCGCGGGCCCTGGCAGCGGCCGCATTGCCCAGGCGTTCGCGCAGCGCCGGATCGCGAATCAGCCGGTCGATCCCGCGCGCCAGCGCTTCTGGATCACCCGGCGGCACCAGCAGGCTGTCGATGCCGTCCCGGACCAGTTCCGGGTTGCCGCCGCTCGCAGTCGCCACGATGGCCGCTCCGGACGCCATGCCTTCGCAGAGCGCCCGGCTGCAGGCTTCGAGTTCCGACGCCTGCACGAGGATGTCGAGGCCCCGCATCACCGACGGCACATCAGAGCGGCGTCCAAGAAACCGGATGCGCCCTTCCAGCGTCGCCTCTTTCACCTGTTCGCGGAGCCGGTCGAGACGCCACGCGTCTTCCGGGAACACCGCGTCACCGACCACGAAAAACGTCGCCGGCGATCCGGCGCGAAGCAGGCGGATGGCCGCCGCCACGAATTCCTCTCCGCCTTTCTGATAGCCGATCCGTCCCACGAGACCGACTGCCATCTCCGCCGGCGCCAACCCCTGCTCGCGGCGAAACGGCTCGCGCGGAACCGCCGGGTTGAACCGCTGCAGATCCACGGCATTCAGGATCGTCACCGATTTGTCCCAGGCACGGCTGCCGCGAAACCGCTCGCGCACCGCGTTCGAATTGCAGATGATCGTCGTGGCCAACCCGGCTGTGAGACGATCCACATCCCGCATGCCCTGGTAGAGCAGATTCCGCGCGTGCCAGATCACGGGAACGCGCTCGAGCCTCCCGGCCAGTCCCGCGCAGACGTTGGTCTGCGGACCGTTCGAATGCAACAACGCGATTTTCCGTCCGCGTATCACGCGGCGCAGCGCGATCACGTTGCGGACCAGCCCCGGCACATTCCGCAACGGACCGAACGCCACCGGCTCCAGCGGGACGCCTTCATCGGCCAGCGCCTGGGGAAACGGTCCGGACGCCGGGCCGGCAAACACCGGCGCGACACGGGTTCGGTCCAGCGCGCGCACCAGCAGCTGCAGACTGTGCTCCGCCCCGCTCATCTGCGCCACGTGATGAAGATAGAGCACGTTATGCGGCATTGGTCGTGCGCCTCGCGGCCTTGATGATTGTCGCCCCGTCCTGCTCCATGATCCCGTCCCGCCTGAACGGCAATTGCAGGCTGTGCTCCGCCCAGCTTATCTGGGCCACGTGATGAAGATGCAGGAAGTTACGCGGCATCGGCCTTTTGCCCCGCTGCGCGGATCAACGTTGATTCGTATTGCTCCGCGATCCTGTCCCAGTTGAACAGCTGTTCTGCCCGCCGGCGCCCTGCCTCGCCGAGGCGGACACGCTCCGGCTCATTGCGAATCAACCGCGCCATCGCCTGCCCGAACGCCTGCCAGTCGCCGGTCTCCACCGCGATTCCACCGTCTCCCATCACTTCGAGCAGCGATGTATTGCGCACGGTCACCACCGCCTTCCCGTAGCTCATGGCCTGCGCGATCACGATCCCGAACGTTTCGAACGTCGAATGGAATGCAAACAGGTCGCACGCAAGAAAATAGGACCCCAGGCTGGCGCGCGGAATGTAACCGGCAAACCGCACATCTTTTTCAAGTCCCAACTCGGCGGTGAGCGCGCGCAAGACGGATTCTTGAGGCCCCTTGCCGCCGATGATCAGCACGCCGGCTCCGGTTTCCCGGCGGCAGACCTGAAACGCCCTGAGCAGCACCTCGATACGCTTATCCAGCGCGAGCCGCTGCAGCGCAAAGATGACAGGTTCCTGCGGCGCAATGCCGAGCTGCCGGCGGACCAGCGTGCCGTCGCCGGAAGCCGGCGGGATGTCCACGCCGTTATAAATCACGCGCCCCCTTCCCTCGCCCTGTCCATAGACCGCATTCCGGCAGTATTCCGAGACATAGGTGACGTCCGTCACCAGCGCCAGCATCGCCCGCTGCCACCACCGCCAGAGCGGAGGCACGCCCGGCCCCGGCACATCGCGCCCGTTCATCGTCACCACCGTCGGCACGCCCATCCAGCGCTCGGCGATTACACCGGCCAGGCCCGTCGGCATCATATAATGGACGTTGAGTACCTGCGGGTGAAACGCCCGGATCGCCCGCCCGACCGCGCCGACAGCCGACAGGGAAAACGGCGGGATGGCCCCGCCCGTGAGCCGGTGACCGGGAATCTTCATCAGCGTCACGGCATCGCGATACCGTTCGATCGTGAAATTCACCTGCGCCTGGTATTCGTCGCTCCCCTGCTCGCGGAGCAACTGCTCCTGCAGGAACGGCGTGACGAGTCGGACGTCGTGCCGGGTTGCCAGCCGCCGGTAGACTTCCAGCAGCACCAGTTCGGCGCCGCCCACTGCCGGGAGGAAGGTCGGGGTCAGGACAAGAATCCGCACCGCGGCTGCTCCTTCCTCATGAATCACACCCCTCCCGGTGCCGAAGCCCTTGCACCAGCTCGATGTGCTGCCGCGCGATATCCTCCCAGTGAAACCGGCCGGCAACAACTGCCGCGCCATCCCGCAGGCGCTGCTGCAAGCGGTCGTCGGCCAGTAAATCGCGAAGGGCCTGCGCCAGGGCCTTCGGCGACCTGGGTGGAACCACGATCAACGTTTCTCCGTGACGCAGGCATGGATCGTCGTAACGCGGCGTGGTCGTCACGATGGGAACACCGGCCTGAAAGCCGGCCATCAGTGTGCCGCGCCGCAGGCTGGCCCCGTCGTCGTAGGGCACCACGTAGGCGTCCACACCGGCCAGGAGATCGGCGGTTTCCTGCGCAGGAAGTTCGCCCGCCCAATGGACGCGCTGCGCCTGGCCCAGCCGCTGGGCCAGGCTCTCCAGCTCGCGCCGGCTGGCCCGGTCTTCCTCACGGACGGCTCCGATGCAGACGAGATGCGCCGCCGGCCCGTCGGCCAGATCCGGAAGAGCCTGCAACAGAACGTCCAGCCCCTTTCCCGCCGCTGCGAATCCAAACGTGCCCAGCACGACGGCCGCCGGATCCAGACCGAACCGCCGGCGCACGCGAGCCCGGGATTCTCCCCTCGGAATCGAGGGCGGCGGAATGTTGGCGCCGATGGGAATCTCGGCCAGCTTGTCCGACCACCACGGCAGGCGCCGGCGGAACAACCCGCTGAGTTCCGCGTGCACGCTGACAAGCCCATGACTGCCCGCAGCCAGCAGCACGGCGTTGGGCTGGGCGATCCATCGCCCGCCGACAAGGGTATGGAACGTCGTCACGATCACCGTTCCGCGCTGCGTCCATCGCAGCAGCCCCGGCAGCAGTTTCCACGCCACGCCGAAGCCGTACAGCTCCGGCGTATATTGCAGAATAACCGCGTCCGGCCGTTCACGTCGCAGCAGCCTCCAGACGCGCAGACAGTCAACCGCCCCCCAGCGGCCTGCGACGGCGAACACTCGCGGCTCTCGGCTCTGACTCCGCGTCGAGGTCACCACGAGGCATTCATGCCCCGACGCCTCCAGGGCGGCGCGCAGGCATCGCGTGTAATCTCCGACCCCGCACGCAACCGTCGCAGGCGGATAGTGGGACGTGATGAGGGCGAATCGCATCGTGCGTTACCGCAACGGAGTTGCGTCGGCCGGCTTTCTGCCGACGATCAACCACTGCATGCCCAGGCGGTTCAGCAGCGGCAGCGCGTTGCAGATACGGTCCAGGCCATAGAGCACGCCGGCCGCCCCGCGCTCCGTCCACCCGGGAAACATCTTCAAGAAACCATGGTGCGCCTCTCCAAAATGGTTGTACGACCGCCACCAGACGATCTCCAATCCTGCCTCGCCGAGCAGATGCCCGATTTCCGCCGCCGAAAAATTGGTATGATAAAAACTCAGTCCGAGCGTGTCATGGTTCCACACCAGCGCGGGAGGAGGGAGCATGGCCGGCTGCGCGAGCCCGATCAGATTTTCCATCACGCGCAGCGGATTCATCCAATCGCTCCACAACAGCCCGTGCCGGTTATTGGTGGTTAAAAAAAACAGCCCGCCGGGACGCAGGCAGCGTCGAATTTCACGGAGCGCGGCCCGGGGATCCGAGAGGTGTTCGATCACCTCGGAAAAATTAATCAGATCGAACTGTCCGTCCAGAAACGGAAGCCGGACGGCGTCCACGCGGGCCAGCGGCCACTGCCGATGGGCGGCATGGACGATGCGCAAGGATTCAGGGTTGAGATCCACGCTGACCAGCGACCACCCGGCCCGGTCAAACAGCGTCGTCATCAGGCCATGCTGGCAGCCGAGATCGAGAATCGCCGCCTCCGCGCGCGTGAAAAACTTCTCCAGCATCCGACGCAACCAGAGATGGCGGAGGAAATGAACCGGGTCGGCCAGCCTGGCGGGACGATCCCCGAATGACTGCAGCCCCGTCAGATGCTCCGCAAACGTCCGCTCGTCTCGCGACGACGCATAAAACGCCTCGACCGACTCCGACGCCAGCAGCTTTTTCAACAGGTCGATCTCGGCTTCGTACCGCGCCCATTCGCGGCAGCGCTGCGCGTACGCATCCCACATCCAGAGAATGCCCATCAGCAGAAGGCTCAGCGCCACGGCCCGCGCAGTCCCGATGGCAATGGCCGGAATCAGGACCGTGCCCATCGCCACGATGAACATTCGATGGCGCCAGGCGCGGGCAAGCCCACTGGCCCATGATCCGGGCCGCCTGGGGGCCGGAAGATGGGCGAAGACTCCCTGATTGATCAGATGACGATCCGGCTGCATCGCGCTCACCCGCTCTTCACGCCCTACGCTCCCGTGGACCGCCGCATGGGCGTCTGTCCTGACACCGTTCATGCCGCTCGGCGGGCGTCCCTGGCCCGCGACAACACCCGCAGCAACGCATCGCGATAGGCCTCCGTCGTGAACCGCTGTTCCGCAACGGCTCTGCCCCGCCTGCCCAATCGCACGGAGAATTCCCGATCCTCCATGAGCTGAGCCAGCGATTGGCGCAACCCCGCCACATCGGCAGGCGGCACCAGCAACCCGGTTTCTCCTGGAAGCAGCCATTCCCTGATGCCTCCGACATCAAATGCCACCACCGGACGCCCGTACGCCATGGCTTCGATCCCCACCATGCCGAACGGCTCGGGCCAAATCGACGGCACGACGACGATGGCAGCGTGCGCCATATGGCGGGCAATCTCAGGCGGTCCGATCCATCCGGTGAACGTCACGCGTCCGGCCAGTCCGTTCCGGCCGGCCTGCGCCTCAAGGGACGCCCGCTCCGGACCGTCCCCGGCGACGACGAGGCGGGCGCGAGGCAGCGCGGCCAGCGCCTCCACAAGCAGGTGCACGCCCTTTTCATGACACAGGCGCGCGGCGCAAAAGATCAGGTGCGGATCCTGCGCCGGCGGCAGACTCTGCGCCGGCGGCAGCACGGTGCACAACGGCAGGCAGTGCACGCGATCGGGCTCAAACCGTTCACCGACCAGCAAGCGCTTCATGAATCCGCTGGGCACCACCATTTCGCTGTACGCGCGGTGCAGCGCCTCCAGCCGCAGCGTGCGCGCGATCAATGCGATCCCCTGGCGGGGATCGCGTGGCATGCACCGTTCGCGATATGCCACCGCCTGACAGAGATAACCAACCTCACGGGGACACACCGCTCCCGGATCCGTCCACATACGACGACCTCCGGGACATATCAGCTTGAAGCCCCAGACATATCGAACCGACGGATAGCGCGCGACAACCCATTCCAGAATATCAGGCTCAAGAAACTCGTGAATCAGGACGACGTCCGGCTGCTCTTTCTCCAGCACGTGCTGGAGCACGGTGATCGCGCGAGAACCTTGCGCACCGGCCAATTCCGGAACATAGTGGGCAGGCCTTCTCGACGGCGGCGCGCCCTCGCCGGCATGGCTGAAGACGACAGAGCACGCATGCCCCGCTTCTTCCAGGATGTCGCAGATCATGTGGACGCCCCGCTCGAGCCCTCCGACCGCCGCGTAATATTCCATGAGGTGGAGCACTTTCATCGCGCAGGCCCCCGCACACGAAACACCGCCGCCACATTCAGAAGAAACACGTGTCCATGGGACTCTTCCGCCCAATGCCACAGACGATCGTAGGCGCCGGCCACGGGTTTCATCCATCGCGCCATTGCGTCCGGCAACCGCCGTTCCAGCTTTCCCACAAGATCGCGCAAGACCCAGGTCGGCTCCGCCCAGGACAGCCAGTATTGGTATCCGAATATCCGCTCGACCTGCAAACCGAGACTCTCGCCAAGCTGTCGAAGCGCACGGCTCGAAAATTGCCCCTCCCATCCCCATGGCCACGTTCCCGCCCGAATGGCACGATGCTTGGACACGGTGTAGCCGGTGAACGTCTGCGGGACGCTCACCACCAGTACTCCCCCCGGCGCGAGAATGCGCGCCTGCTCGGCAAGCACAGGCCGTGGATCAGGAAAATGTTCGAGGACTCCCTGGCTGAAGACCAGGCCGGCGCTGCCTGATCGAATCGGAAGGGCATAGGCATCCCCTTGGCAGAGACTCAGGGGCGCCTGCAGCCGCCCCGCAAATGACTGAGCCACCTTCAGGCCTTCCCGTGAAAGATCGACGCCCACCGCCAGCATTCCTGGCATTTCCCGCTTCAGCAGGCACAGATCGATCGCCGACCCGCAGCCGACCTCCACCGCACAGCGCGGCGTGACACGACTGGCGTAGCCGGCCAGGGCTTTCAAGAACCTGGCGCGCCCTTCCCGATGTTGCGCGATGCGCTCGTCCAGCGTCTCCTGCGAGACGTAGTCGCGCCAGATGCGATCGAAGCGCTCGACGGCCCGAGGTTCATGTGACTGCGCCGCACTCATTTCTGCGCAACCCGGCAATCCCAGAGAAGGTTGTGTCCCCACTCCGGCCCGGTGAGCCCCAGCATCGCGCAGTCGAGCCATGTCCAAGCGGTCCGACGGACCAGGTAATCCATCCCCCGCCACCACACGGCGGCGCACCGGCGCGGGCGCTGCCAGAACACCGTTCCCACTCCCGCAACGACAAGCCCCGCGTCCGCAAGCAGACGTCGCATCTCCTCCGGCCGGTAATGGCGATGGTAATAGGTAAAGATTTCACCGTGAGGAAGCGCGTGCCGATCCATCGATTCGACGCTGTCGAAGTCGGGCTTTCCCGTCAGGACGCGGTGGTACACCCAGGCCCCTTCCTGCTCGTCCGGCGTGAGTTGCGGAACCGAGATAATGACCTGCCCGCCCGGTGCCATGACGTCTCGAATTTTCTTCAGCACCGGAAGAGGATCGGGAAGATGTTCGAGCACTTCCGTCACCAGCACGACATCCCAGCCTCCTCCCACCTCCTGACCGAACGCGCCGCTTGTCAGGTCGCAGGTCTGAAAGCGGACACGAGTGTCGACGTGGAATCGTTTTGCCAGCACAGCGGCCGCCTCCAGTTGGCTGCCGGACACATCGACACCGAACACGGTGGCGTGGGGAAACCGCCGGGCGCATTGCACCGTATAGATGCCGACCCCGCATCCGGCATCCAACATCCGAAATGGCCCGCTGCGTGACGGCTGCACAAGATCGAGCGTCCGTTTCAGTCGTAGCTTGTACCCGGCATCTCCCGGCACACCCTCGTCGTTGAGCCAGGAGAGCCAACGCCGTTCCCAGCCCACCTCGTAATACCTTCGAAGGATCTCAGGAGAAACGTCGTTCACGATATCAGGCCCCTGCTGATTTTCCGTGTCCAATTCGGCATCACGATTCGCCGCCTTCACTTGCCCTCTTCCCCACTCCATAACAGTCGCATCGCCCGCATATCGGCGCTATGCAGATAGCCGAATCCGATCAGGCTGATACCGTAGACGGCCACGCCGGCGAACACCTGAACGGCAAGTCCCTCCCCATGGAACACCAGCAACGCGGCCGCCATCATGATCGCCGAAACGCCGTAGCGCCACAAGCCGGCGCAAGAGAGGGACAGGGAAAAGGTCTTTCGGATCATTCTCACGACCAGCATCAGCACCATCCATTCGCAGCCGACCGTGGCTAGGGCGGCGCCGACTGCCCCCCAGGCTGGAATCAGCACCAGGTTCGCCGCAACATTGACCGCCAGCCCGACCCCATAGACACCGGCTAGTGGGAGCACGAGATTGGCCGCATTGAGCGCCTGCATGGGAATATTGACCAGCAGCAGCGGGATGCCTCCCCAAATGAGGATTTCCAGAAGAGGAGCCGCAGCTACAAACGCCTCGCCGAACACCGCGTGTGTCAGCGGCCCGGCGATACAGTACGTCCCGACGGCCACGGCAAGTCCGAATCCGAACAGCGGCCGCCAGGTGGAATCGAGCAGGGTCCTGAGCGCATCCGGATCCCGGGCGGCAAGATGGGAGAACCGGGGATAGAACGGACCTCCGATGGCCGCCGCCAGCGGCACCAGCGCATCGAGAAATCGGTACGCCGCCGCATACTGTCCGACCTCTTCGACCCCGCGGAACCATTGCAGCATCAGCATGTCCACCCGGTAATACACCGCGAATCCCAGGAGCAGGAGCCCGAAGGGCAGCGCACTGCGCACCATCGCGCGAACGGCCGACACAGGAACGGCTGCCGCGGCAGGCGGACGTCTGATCGCCCCGTACATGCCGGCCAGCATGACGACGTTGACCAGCACGGCCGCCGCCAGCAACGCAAGCGTCATCCCGCCCCATAACAGCACAACGACGGTGGCGGCAGATCCCACAAGCGAGTTGGCCACCTGGTACAAGGAGACGACATGCAGATCTTCGCTGGCCGTGAGAGAAACGAGTAGCGGGGCCAGAAACACCGACACGAGGCTGGAAGATCCTGCAACAGCCAGGCAGAGCAACATGGGGGCGTCATGCCCCATCGCCGCCGCCAGCACCAGCATGGCCGCCCACCCAAGGCCGGCCAGCAGTAGCAGGGAGCGTTGCAGCGCGGTAAGTACGTCGATTGCGCGGGACCGGTCGCGGCTGATTTCCCGGATGGCGTGCGCGGCCAGTCCGAAATCAGCCAGCGCTCCAAAGGGATAGGCAAAGGCCAGCACGTACGAATATCGTCCCAACTCCTGAGGTCCCAGATACCGCACCAGGACGATCGACACCGCCACGTTGATCAGTTTGACGACGGCTTGCGCAACCACCAAAGTGGTGACGTTGAAGGCCAGATTTCCACGGGGTATAGAAAGCGTCATAGTGGAATAACATCTGAAGAGATCGTGCGCGTGCCGTGTTCGGAGGATCCCGCCTCTAGCGAAGCCCGGGAAGCCGCCGTGCCGCCCAGGGAGCAGCCGGCGCCGTGCCGCCTCCTGCCGGCCTCACCTTCTCCGTTGAATGTGGCAGCCCGGACGATCCGGGCTCCTGACCGATCGCAAGCAAACGCGTCACGAGCGCGGCATAGAGCCAGAACGGTTCCATGATCCGCACGATAATAAATGTGTTGGAGCCGATCGCGTGCGCCAGCAACCCGACCGACCCGATCAGAAATCCAAGCGAAATGCCTTTCATGAATGGATCGGGCGTCTGTCGATACCCATCCCGTGCGACACGGAAGACCACCGCCAGCAGGACTAGGAAGGCGACAAACCCGATCAGACCGGTATCCACAAGCACCTTGGGGTACATGGCGTCCATGAACGGGCCGCCCGTGACGCCCCCTCCAAACAGAGGATGCGCCATGAAAAACTCCAACGACTCCTTCCATGAATACAACCGCGCGGAGGTGGACGTATCGATTCTGAGGCCTCCGACGTGGATTTGTCCTTCATCCTGCTGTTGCGTAAAGGTGTAGAGGATGCGTTCCTGGACGGCACGGGGAGCCACGAGAGGAATCGCGATCGTTACTGCAAGCAGCAACATCGTCACAAAAAAACTCCGGCGGGCGAAATACGCCAGAAACCCAAGCCAGATGATGCCTGCGGCCAGAAACGATGCCCGGGAGAGCGTCGCCTGGAGCGCCACGATCCCGGAAAGCAACAGCACGATGTACGGCAGCTTATTGGGCACTGCGCGGGGCAGCGCCAGGATGCCTCCGACGATCGCGAGCATAAATACTAAATACCCGCCCAGGGTATTCGGCTCTCCATATTCACCCTCAAACGGAGCGACGGCACGTTCCCCGGAGGGAATCTGAGAGATGGCATACAGGGATACGAAAAAACAGGTCACGAGACTGGCAATCGCTAATGTCCGGATTTGCTGTGTTGTCCTCACGAGATTGACGGTCATGAAGAACAGAAAGAAATACTGGTAATACTTGAGCAGAAAGAAAAAACCTCCGAGCGGCCTGACCCGTCCGGCCAGGACGCCGATCAGCGTGGCCAGGATGCAGGCGCTGACATAAAAGATGATCGGCCGGTTCAGCGGAGTGCGTAACTGCACGATGCTCTGTTTGGTGAGGGCCACCTTCGCCATCCAGCCGAACCCCACCAGCAACAGAATGAAATCATCCAGCCGAAGCGTCATGCCGCGTCCCAGCGCGGACCCGCCTCCCAGCCCGCCGATGAGAAACTCCGGTCCCAGCAGCATGGAAAACACGAGCCAGTACAGCCCGATCATTGGAGAAAAAAACGACACCAGGAGCAGCATGGATCCCATTGCCACCAAGAGTCCGATGGTCGGCTTGGTGAACGTGACGAGCACGGCAAGCAGAAATGCGAGCAGGAGCGGCAGCAGCAGTTCGACCGGTCTGAGCGCCAGGGCGGACCTGATCTCGGCCACGACTCACTCCCCTCACAGCGGTTACGATAGATCCGACGCGGCATCTCCGCCGCCGGATCTGCCTATACGCGGGGATTACTTGTACTCGTAACGGTAATACCCGTATTCCGGCGTGATCTCGGAACGCACGTTGGTCAACACCGTACCGAGGATATGCCCCTGCGCGTGATCAACCAGGAACTTCGTCCGCTTGAGCGCGTTCCGCCCGATGCGGCCGACTTGATAGACCAGCACGACACCATCGACCTTCGAACTCATCATGACGGCATCGGAAATGGGCAGGATGGGAGGCGTGTCGAACAGGACCACGTCATACTGCTTTCGCAGATCGGCAATGACCTGTAGCAGGCTTGGGGAATTCAGCAGTTCGGCCGGGTTGGCCGGAATCGCGCCGCTCGACAGAATGTGAAGATTGTCCAGCCCGGGGGAGTTCATGACGCGGTCCACTCCCAGTGTGCCGATCATGAGATCCGTGACCGTTCGGATCGCATCCTTGAGCCCGATGCTCCCGACCAAAACTTCTGCCAGTCCCGGCTCCCGCTGGAGACCGAATCGCGCATGCACGACCGGACGGCGCAAATCCGCATCCACCAGCACGACACGTTTGCCATCCTGGGCAAGCGCGATCGCGACGTTGGCAATGGTCGTGGTTTTGCCTTCCCCCAAGCCGGCGCTCGTGAACAGCACCGTTTTAATGTCGCCGTTCGCCGATGAGAATTGAATGTTGGTGCGCAACGCCCGGTAGGACTCCGCCAGCACGGATTTCGGATCGAACAGGCAGGCCAGCTTCGCCAGCATCTCGATCATGTCCTTGCTGGAGCCAGGAGGCACCTGTTCCAGCACCGATTCCCGGACGGCGATTTCATCGAACTGGGGGATCACGCCCAACACAGGCGCGCCCAGAAACTCCTCGACTCCCTCGATCGTTCCGATCGAGGTATCGAACGATTCTCGCGCAAAGGCCAGTACGATGCCCAGCACCATGCCCATCATGCCCCCGACAATGATGTTCAGGCCGAAGTCGGGCTTGTTGACCGGCGCGGTGGGCGTCACGGCAGGCTCGATGAGCGTGACCTCTTCGATTTGCTGGGCGCTCTTGACCAGCAATTCCTGATGCTTGGTCGACAGCGCCGCATGCAGATCCGACGTGACTTTGACGTCCCGCTCCAATCGGGCCAGATCAAGGGCGGATTTCGGAAAACTGATATACCGATCCCGGTAGCGTTCCATCTGCTCCTTCAACGCGGATTCGCGCGTGCGAAGATTCTTCACCTTGGACCCCAGCTCCTGCACCATGGACGCCTTGATGGCGGATATTTTCCTGTTCACCTCGCGCATCGTGGGGTGCTGGCTGGTATAATTGACGTGCAGATTCGCGCGTTCCTGACGGAGATCGTGCAGCCTGGAATTCAACACGGCCAGGAGAGCCGTCGGCTCCTCGGAGAATACATGCTCTTCTGATTTTTCAGCCTGCCCGTCACGACTCTCCAGGGCGGCAATCTGCCGGAGCGCCTCCTCCTGACGACGCAACACCAAATTGTGTTCGGCATCGAGACCGCTGTACGCCGCCAGCGCAGCCTTGGCTTCTTCGTCCAAAAAAACCTTTCCCTCGCGCTGCTTGAAATTCAGCAGCGCATCTTCGGCTGTTTTTAACCTCTGGAGAAGCGCCGCCATCTGCTCTTCAACGAAGCGTCGTGACTCCGTGACCATGCGATTCTGCGTTTTGATGTTTTCCAGGCGATAGGCTTCCGCCACGCCATTGGCCAGCCGCTGGGCCACCTCTCCACTGCCTGCCGAGGCGGTAATTTTGATGATGGCGGTCCCGCCCTCCTGGACGGCCTTGACCTGACCCTGCAAACCGTAGACGGCCATCAGATACGCCTCCGTTCGGCGGACCTCAGGGGGGGCGTCCACGGCAACGAGTCCGAATTGCTGCGCCACCTGCTCGATGACCGGGAAGCTCTTGATGACCTCCGTCTGCGTCCCGATATCGGCGCCGCTTTGCGTGGATAAGGATTCAAGCAGCAGAGTGGCGACCGAGCTGCTGCGGTCGAACTTGATCCGCGCCGTGGCATCATAGACCGGCTCGGGCCGCAGAAACTGCGACAGCGCCATCGTGAACGTAACGACGAGCAGCGCCGTCAGCGCAATGGTGTACTTGCGCTTCCGAACGATCAGCCAGTAATCCAGGACGTTCAGTTCATATTGGGCCATGGGACGCGCTATCCTTTTTGCCTGCCCACCGGCTACTTGGAGACGGGGGTGGTGGTGAAGGTGGGCAGGATCGTCGCAAAATAAATCGGGGTCAGCGCCATAAAGACCAGCAGGTACATTTTCTTGGCAGTTTCCTGCGCATCGCCGAGCCGTTCACGCGGAATAAACACGATGTCATTTTCCTGCAGCGAGACGTTCCGGCTCATGTCGCCATAGGTGAATACGCGGGTCAGGTCCGCCATGACAATCTGCGGCGCCGACAGGTTCCCTCCACGGATGATGCGAATTTCGTCCAGCAGGGCCGTTTCATTGTAATTATCCGCGTACGAGATCGCCTGCAGAACGGTCATGTTTCGCGCGAGAGGATAGTGGCCGGGCTTCTTGACGTCGCCGAACACAAAAATCCGCTTCAACTTTGGATTTTTCTTTTTCAGCACCACCTGGACGCGCGGGTTTTTCATGAAGGGCGCCACCTCCCGTTCGATCAGCGTCTCCACCTGCGCGGATGTCAGGCCCTTCACCGGCACTTCAAGAAACGACACCGGCACGGCCCCGGATTCCCGCACGATGCCGGTGTATTTTTCGTCACCGGCGCCACGGTAGATAATCACATCGAGGGCATCGCCCGGTTCGATGACTGCGTCGGCGCTGACCACCGTTTCATCGGCATAGAGATCGCCCTTCGGCAACGGCGGGAGATTGGCCACGTTTTCCGGCGTCACAATGGCGGACGGCGGCAGGGAGGATTGCCCGGGGTTTCGGCAACCCAGAGGGCCGAAACCCAGAACGCCCGACAGTAGAAGGCACAGTGCTCGTGTCAGCGGATTGCGTATCATCTCACCCGTTACGAATGCCTACTCGCTTGCATCCGATCCAACCACTTCCACGATATGCACAAGCGTCGTCGTGCTGAGATCCACGGCTTTGGCTGCGCTGGCCCCAGGCCCGCTCATCCCCTGATTAATCGACACCACGGGACGCAAGGGGTATCGCGGATTCAGCTGCGTCACGACGCCGACCTCGCCGGTATTCAGCTGCACCATCGTGCCCAACGGGAAGAGCGAGAACTGCTGGACCAGCACCTTGATGATTGGACCGGGGAAGGCCGTCTTTTCGGCAGTGAGCAACTCCCGAATCGCTTCATGTGGCAGCATCCGCCGTCGGTACGGACGCGGACTCATGAGCGCATCGAAAATATCCACGATCCCGATAATGCGCGCATACTCATGGATCTGATCGCCCTTGAGCCCCCGAGGGTAGCCCTGCCCACTCCACCGCTCATGCTCCTGCCAGGCAACTTGCGCCAGCCAGGCATATTGCACGCCCAGCTTGCTCAACATCTGGAATCCGATTTCGGGATGCTGCCGGATCTGCGCCCGATCTGCTTCGCTGAGCTTGCCGGGATTCGACAGCAACGATTCCGGCAACTGGAGCATGCCGACATCGTGCAACAGGCCGGCCAGGGCCAGGCCGATCAGGGCCTCGCGCTGATAACCAATCCCCATGCCCAATTTCGTAGCCAAAATGGACACGTTGACCATGTTGAAAATAATCGGCGATCCCTTTTTCCCCGCCATGGCCTTGGCCAGAAAATGATCGCTTTGCTGGAGCGCATCGACAAATCCCGTGGCAATCTTCGTGAACTCCTCCATCATGGCCACACGCGCCAGACCTTCGAGTTGGAACGGATTGGCCTGCTGGCCTGAGGGCGCCAGGCGGCCCAGCGCCTCTTCGGCCATGCGATACCAGTCCGGTCCCGTGTAGGAAGCCGGAACGGCGATAGCGGCAAGCGACCGGAACGACACCGGCTCCTGACCGCCGGAACTTCCACCCGGCTCTCGTATGATGTCGTTCATGCGTACCATCGTAACGCGCGTCTGTTCTCTCGCCTGATCTGGCTACGTATGGAATGTGAATAATGGGGATGGCTCTGCTGGCAGGACATACTCTGCACGCGATCCCCTCTCGCACGACTCCGAGAAGAACCTATCATATATTCATGCACTGTACTCATAACTCATTGTTTTGTCAAAGTGTTTTAGCTTCCAGGCCAAATGGCCCTTCGCTTCAAAAGCCGCCAGTAATTTCTGCGCTCGCCTGGCCCCAAAATGGCACTGCCAAAAATAGCATTGATTGGAATCGCAGCAAGCCTGGCATCCTGAGCCGTCTCAATGCGCAACTCCGGACGGGATAGCCGGGCCGTGATCCACACAGCGCCATCATGATCCGTGCGCAGCAAGTGAACCCCCGCCTCCCGATAGGCCGTGACAACATTCGGAGATGGATGGCCATAGGCATTATGCCGCCCCACCGAAACCACGGCGGCTTGTGCCCCCGTCTCCTCGACCCACGGCTTGTACAGCGAGCTCGCCGCGCCGTGATGCGGCACCTTGAGAATCGTCGCGCGCGCAAGCGGCTGCAGACGGTGCAGCCTCGCCAGCGCGTCGGACTCGGCATCAGCCGTCAAGACAAACGTCTGCCCCCCACACTGCAGCCGGGTCACAATGGACAGATTGTTCAAGACACTCCCGCTCGATGTTTCCCTGGCGCTGCGCTCCTGCAAGATACGGCCGGGCTCGGCCGGCGGATTCAGCACATCCAACCGGCACCGCCCCGTGTCGATGATGGCCCGTCCCTCCTCCGCCCGTTCTTCAAGAAGACCCTGCGCCTGCAGCGTGTCGTGCAGTCGCCGATAAAACGGTTCCTCTCGCGTCACCCCGTTGCTCCAATACCGGCCCACGTCGAATGACCGCACCACCCACGCAAGCCCGCCGACATGATCGAGTTGCGGATGGGTGGCGATCACATGATCGAGGCGGGTGATGCCTCGCTCCCACAGATACGGCCCCACGACAGCGCGCCCCATATCGAGCGTATCGTACCGCGCCCCCGCGTCGATCAGGACCGTTTGACCGTCCGGCAATTCGAGCAGGCAGGCGTCGCCCTGCCCCACATCCAAAAAGGTCACCCGGACGGCATCCTCGCCCGGCGAGTCGCGAGGCGACCACCCCCACCAGATCAAGAGGAATGTCACACCGATGAGACACCCGCGCCGCCGCCACAGGCTGCGCCCCTCGGCAGCCGGCCAGATCGCACCGGCGAGCAGAAGGTAGAATGCCGCCATCGCCATGACTGTCGGCGAGGCGACATGCCACTCGGCGCCCGGTGTCTTCGCACACACGGCCACAATATTTAACATGAACTCAGAGAGCGCTTGGTTCAAAGAGGCAGCTGGCAACGACTCCTGACCGGTGACCAGCAGCCAGATGGCCGAACCTAAACCCAACGGAACCAGAACAAACCCGGCCAGAGGCACCACCAAGGCATTGACGAACACACCCAGCCACGCAATCTGCTTGAAGTGATAGGCCACGAGAGGCAGCGTCGCCAGCGTGACGCCGCCGGTCAGCCACAGGTAATCCCCCAACCGCATTCCGGCTGTGTCCCAGACCGACGTGTGCCTCGGCGGCAGCCCGTCGGCCGCGTCGCCGGCACGCACACGGATCACCAACGCAATGGCGGCCACGGCCATAAACGACAGCTGGAATGAAATGTCGTAGATCGCGCGCGGGTCCTGCACGACCAGCAGCAGCGCGGCACAGGCGACGGCGCGAAGCAGGTCGTGCGTCCGTCCCAGCCATATTGCCAGCATGACGATCGCGATCATGACCAGCGAGCGAATCGTCGCCACCTCCGCCCCGGCCAGCAACGTGTAAAACGTCACGAGCACGATCGTCGCACCCGCCGCCAGGCGCGTGGGCGTGATGGACCGCGACAAGGCCAGCAGCCACATGGCCGGCAGGACGCGGCAGACGCCTTTCATCAGCATGAACGACAGGAAGGCGACCAGTCCAAGATGCGAGCCTGAGATCGAAAGGATGTGGACCGTCCCGGTGGCCATGAAGGCATCCCGGACCTCGTCCGCCAGATAGCCCTGCTCCCCGATGATGATGCCGAGAAAGATGCCTCGCGCGGGATCGGAGAGTGTTGTCAGCGCGGCCTGCCGGATGCGCTCGCGCCATTGCTCGACGATCCGCCAGGGCATCCACTGCGAGAAACGAGGTGGAGCGGCAACAAGCACCACGCGTCCGGGACCGGACACGGACGCCACGGCATCGACTCCCTGTTGCACCAGATACGCGCCATAGTCGAACCCGCCTGGATTCCGCGTTCCCGACGGAGGATGCACGCGCGCCGTGAAACTGATCTCGTCGCCGGGGAAAAACGTCCGATCCGGTTCACGCCACGTGACACGCAGCCGGCCACCGAGAAAACGGCTATCGACTCCCTCTCCAACCTGAGACACGCGCAGCAGCAGCACCGTGCGGACCGGCGCGTACGTCGGCGGCTCGACGACCGTCCCCCTTACCGGCACCGGTCCCTGCTCTTCGAGCGCAGTCAGCAAAGATCCCGACCCGTCCCATGCAGACGTTGCCCAGAGCAGCACGCCGCCCAGCAGGGCTCCATACAGAACGGCGCCTTCGCCGACTGTCAGCCGGCCACGTCGTTCACCGATTGTCAGGCAGATTGCCGAAAGGATCAGGCAGAAAATGACGAGCAGAGGAACATAAACCAGACAGGAACCCAGCACCACGCCGAGCAGCACGGCGCCGGTGATAAGCAGTAGCAACCGCCGTTACCCCAGGCGCGCGCGAACGGCGCCGGCCAGATCTTCGGCGACGGAACGGATGAGCGCCTCGCCCTCCCCCTCGACCATGATGCGAAGCAGCGGCTCCGTGCCCGAATAGCGGACCAGGACCCGCCCGCGGCCGTTGAGCTTGGCCTCGCCCTTCCGGAGGGCCTGCTGGAACCCGGGCACCTCGCCAAGATCCGGCTTCTCGCTCACCGTAATATTCAGCAGCACTTGCGGAACCGGCACCATCACCTTGACCAGATTCGATAAGGACCGTCCCGACCGTTTCATGAGCGACAACACTTGCAGTCCGGAGATGAGGCCGTCCCCCGTCGTATTGTGATCGAGAAAAATCAGATGCCCGGACTGTTCGCCACCGAAATTGTACCCGCCGGTCATCATGGCCTCCAGCAGATACCGGTCGCCGACCGCCGTGCGGACCAGTTTGATCCCGGCCTTCGCCAGCGTCCGCTCGAGCCCGAAATTGCTCATCACGGTGCCCACCACGGTCTTCTTCTTCAGCTCACCGTGCGCGTGCAGATCCAGGGCAAGCGCAGCCATGGCATGATCGCCGTCGACCAATCGCCCCTGCTCATCGACAAAGATCGCCCGGTCCGCGTCTCCGTCGTGCGCGATGCCGATATCCGCCTTGTATTCCCGCACCGCCCCCTGCAACCGCGCGGGATACACGGCCCCGCAGCCCGCATTGATGTTCGTCCCATCCGGCTTGTCTCCGATCACCCAGACCGTCGCGCCCAGCTCCCGCAGAACTTTGGGAGACACCTTGTAGGCCGCGCCATGCGCGCAGTCGACGACGACCTTCACGCCTTGAAAATCGAGGTCGCGCGGGATCGAACGTTTCACAAACTCGATGTACCGCCCTTCGGCATCGTCGATACGATAGGCCTTCCCGACCGCGTCGGCAGTCGGCCGGTGATGTTCGATCTCGTTCGACGTGATCAGCGATTCCATCCTGGCCTCGAACTCGTCCGGCAGCTTCAACCCGTCGCTTGAAAAAAACTTGATGCCGTTATCCTGGTAGGGATTGTGCGACGCGGAGAGCATGACGCCGGCATCCGCCCGCAGGCTGCGGGTCAGGAACGCGATCCCCGGCGTGGGCATGGGACCGATCAAATAGACGTCCACCCCCATGGAGCAGATACCGGACGTCAACGCCGATTCCAGCATGTAACCCGACAGGCGGGTGTCTTTGCCGATCACGATCTGGTGCCGGCCGGCCCGGCGCTTGAATAAATAGGCGGCCGCCCGGCCCAGCTTCATGGCCGTTTCGCTGGTCATCGGCTCGAGGTTGGCGACACCCCGCACCCCGTCCGTACCGAACAGTGTTCTGGCTTTCGCCTTCTTCGTCGTTTTATCGTGGCGTACGGGTTTGGATCGCATGGATCATCCTCACGACATCCTGCATGGCTTTGACATCATGCACTCGAACTATTCTGGCTCCACGAAGCAACGCGGCCGCCACCGCCGCCGCCGTTCCCATGAGCCGGTCATCGGTCCGCCGGCCCAGCACTTCGCCGATGAATGCCTTCCTGGACACCCCTACGAGGATCGGACGGCCCAACGATTGAAACGCGTCGAGCCCGGCAAGCAACGCGAGATTGTGTTCGAGATTTTTCCCAAATCCGATCCCTGGGTCAAGCAAGATCTGATCTGCCGCAATGCCCGCCTGCATGGCCGCCTGCATTCGTCCACGCAGAAACTCCCGCACGTCATCCACCACCGACCCGTAGCGGGGAGCTCGCTGCATGGTCTGCGGTGTCCCCTGCATGTGCATCAGGACAAGCCCGGCGCCGGCCTCCGCCACCACTCGTGTCATCACGGGATCGGCCTGGCCCGCGCTGATGTCGTTGACCATGGCTGCGCCGGCTTCGATCGCCGCTATGGCCACCGCCGCTTTGGTGGTATCCACCGACACCGGAACCGACACGCGCCGGCAGACCTCCCGCACAACGGGAATCAGACGGCGAAGTTCTTCCGCCTCAGACACCGGTTCCGCGCCGGGGCGGGAAGACTCGGCGCCG